>Ga0213920_1000594_pt1 | contig 26093 bp, 19 predicted proteins | sample McNCre1117MG_FD_161054 | JGI IMG/M metagenome (GOLD analysis project Ga0213920, IMG submission 161054) | Freshwater microbial communities from McNutts Creek, Athens, Georgia, United States - 11-17 MG | ecosystem: Environmental > Aquatic > Freshwater > Creek | place: USA: Georgia | collected...
GGGACGCACAAGTTGCTGCCGCTCAGCTGTACACAGCTTCCAACACAGCCGACATCAGCATCACTGCTGGCGCTGCTATCGGCCAGACTTTCACGCTCACTACTGGTGCGGATTACGGTGCATCTTTTACCGGCGGCGCAGGCAATGACACCTTCAACGCAACCGATGCAACGCTGAGTGCATTGGATGCTATCAATGGTGGTGCCGGTGCTAACGTGTTGAACTACACTGACACAACTGGTAGCGCAACATTGCCTACAGCAGTTTCTGTTCAGAACGTTCAAACCATGAACGTTATCTCCGCAGGCGAGGTGGGTGCAGATGCGCAACATCGCTTTGATGTTTCCCCTCTCACCAGCGTCACTACACTGAACGTGACACGCTCCTATGACAATAACTACATTGAAGTTGGCGACGGACAAGCAGTTAATGTCAGTGGCACCGCTACTGGTAGAGCTGTTGATGTGGTCGCAACGACTGGTGCAGTGAGCATCACTGCAACAGGTGCTGTTACTGTTGATGGTGGTTCTACACAGACTGTCGCTGCCAAGGGTGGCGTGAACCTGACTGGAGCGACTGGTGCTGTTGTTGCAACAGATTCCGCACAAGCAGGTAACTTTTCCACGATCACTCATGGTACAAATGTTTCGCTAACAACTTCTGTTGCTCTTGCTAACGGTACTGGTGGTATTCAAATTGGCGAATGGCATCAAGGTGCTGTTAATTTGACAAAGGCTCCTACGGGTGCTGTGACTGTCGCTCAAACAATTACAGGCGACAAAACAGCAAACGCTGCAGCCAACTCCATTGAAGTGGATGGTGGATCTTCAGTTTCAGTCACACAATCGGCAACTCAAGCGATTGCTACACCTTCTACTACTGCTGGCGCAACCACTACAAACTACACAGCAACTCAGGCTGCGGTGTATGTGGATGGTTCAGATAAAACAACATCGGTTACGGTCAAGCAAACTGCACCTGTTGCTAAGGTTGACACAGTAACTGCTCAAGCTGGTGTCAAGCAAGTTGATACTGTGACCTTTATTGCCTTGACTAGTGGCGAATCTGTTACGGTTGGTGGTCTGACATTCACTGCGGCCAAGAGCTTGACAGCAACTGAGGTTGCAACTGCATTTGCAGGTTTGGCTTCTGGGGCTACACATGGCTCTTCTGCAGCCTCCAACGGTGTTTATTCTGGAACGTTTGGCAGCTACACCACAGGTCCAGTCACTACCTCTGGAACAGCAAAAACTGTTGACGCGACCAAAACAACTGCAGCGACCGGTCACACAGCAATCGTCGTTTCCGATACTGCGGCAGCGAACATTTCGTCCGCAAACAAAACTGCAGGCGTAACAGCTGTTGCGGCAGTCACTGGCGTCGGTGGTATCGGTGCTGGTGCTGTGGCTATCTGGGATTACAACGGCGGTGATGCAACAAAAGCTGGTGTAATTACCACTGCTACTGTAGATGGCTATGCTGCTGGCTACAACTACATTGACTCGAACGCGCTGACGACGCTTTCTCTTGCAAACTCAGCCGAAGACAGTCAAATGTGGATTGGCGTGAAGAGTGCGGCACCAAGCGCTGCTAAAACTTTGAACTTGACTGTCAATAAGTTGGCAACAGGCTCTTTAGTCAGCTTGGAAGATTTGGATGCTTCCTACACCACACTTAACTTGACGGCTACTGGAGCAGACTCCACTGCTGCCATTTTGGCGTCTAGTGTCACAGCGTTGAGTATTAATGGTGACAAAAAAGTTGATCTGACTGTTTCTGGCAATGCTGCAAACAACAACAGTGACAACTATCGAAACCATGCAACTCTTGACACCGATTTCACAGCTCTGAAAACGGTTGTGATTTCCGGTTCGGCAAGCGTTGTCGCTGGTACAGCTTTTGCCGGTACAGCAGTGACCGATGTCAATGCCTCCGCTACAAGCGGCACTGTTTCCGCATCCATCGATGCCTCTAAGGCGACTTATGAAGGCGCATCGGGTGCTGACACCATTACCCTGACTTCGTCGACAGTCTCCAAAGCAGTCTCTTTGGGCGATGGCAATGACACAGTTACCCTCGCATCGGGTACAACATCGCTGACAGCCAATGTCTCCGGTGGTGACGGCACAGACACTTTGGTTATTGCCGCTGCAGATGCAGCAACTGCTTCAGCAACAACTGCGTTTAGCTCCAAGATTGATGGATTCGAAAAGCTGAGCTTGGGTCAAGTTGCAGCCGCCGCAACCAAAACTGTGGATTTGACAAATCTGGACGGCATTAGTTATGTTATTTCAAGCAATGTTTCTACTGGTTCTGCAGCGCCTGTAGCCATTGTCTCAACAATTGATTCGACACAAAATAGCCCTGAAATTGCACAAGTTACGGTGCCCGATCTGTTGGCTGGTGAATCTCTGACAATTGATGGCGTTACAGTTACTGCGACTGCTGATACTGCTGCATCAGATGTGTTGATGGCGTTTTTCGCCTCCGGGTTCAGTGTTGCCACACTGACAGCAAGTGGTACACGAGCATTTGACTGGTATGCTACATCTGCATCAGGTACTACATTGAATTTCGAGGCACAAACTGCTGGTAACGTTCCGGACTTCACATACACAAGCACAGGGTTGTCTGCAGGTTCGTTGACTCTGTCGCACATGGCAAACAACGGCACCTTGGAGCTGACTGCCGCTGGCGCTGGTGCAACCGTTACCATGACTGACGCTACCGGTACTTCCGATAGCCTCAACATCGTTACTAAGGTTAACGCGAGTAACTTGGACTTCGGCACTGTCACTGCCGCAGGTGTTGAGACTGTCAACATCACCGCGACAGACACAACTGCTACTTCTATCAGCAAAGCCACTCTGACTGTGTCTGATACAGCTGCCAAGACCGTTGTGATCACTGGCAATTCCGATCTGGATCTGACTGCTGCTGGTTCGGAGCTGACAACTGTTAATGCTTCCGCTGCGACAGGCAAGTTGAACTTCAGCTCGGCTGTGAATAGCGTTTCCATCACTGGTGGCGCTGCTGCAGACAGCCTGACTGCTTCGGGGAACAACGTGACCATCAACGGTGGCGCTGGCAACGATACGCTGGTTGTTACTGGTAACTTGGCTACGCTGACAGGCGGTGCTGGCAATGACATCTTCAATGTGTCTGACGCCACAACCAACGTCAACAGCTACGCCACGATCACCGATCTGACCGCTGGTGACGCCATCAAGTTCAACTCGAACTCGACTGGTTTTGCCGCAGCTCGAGTAACTCTGGGTGACACTGCCGTGTTCCAAGACTTCGCTAACGCTGCAATTGCAAACAGTGCTCAGTACGCCGTATCTTGGTTCCAATACAACGGCAATACCTACGTTGTGCAAGATGTGAGCAACTCTACGACAACCTTCACCAACGGTGTTGACCTGATCGTCAAGATCGCTGGTTTGGTTGATTTGAGCACTGCTACATTCAACACGACAACGGACTCGTTGTACATCTAATATATGTAGAGATCCCCCGGCCTAAGGTTGGGGCTTTGCCAAGAAGCTCTTTACCCCACCCCTCACAAGGGGGTGGGGTTTTTTATTGCCTATCCTGAATGGCAAGGCGTCCCATGATTACCTGCATGTGAGGGATGTCAACGCCACCGAGGTGTTGGTGGTGGGCGTGCCTCAGGTGGGGGATGCGGTGTTGTTGGTGGGGTGAGGCTGCTCAAAGTGAGCCACCTACATGGTGAAAACTGAGCCAGCGGAAATAATCGGCAAGGTATGGCTGAAGCATGATTGCCGACTGAGGTTGGCATTTTTTTGTGATGTAGTAGCTGCATTAAGCTAAGCTCAAATCATTATTAAAAGGCTTGCTGATGACTCTCTCACATGACGTTCATAAGCAACTGGACAGCTCCTTCGCCGAATTGACTACGGCTTTTAACGCTTATCGTGTGAAAGCCGTCGTTCATTGCTCCAGTCAGCAACTGATGTTTCTAAGTGAAGTTGAGCGTCGTATTCGGCAGTCCAATTCACTGATTCGGCGACTCGTGCAATACGTTGATTCATCGCCAGATAGAGCCATTTGGACAATTTCAACCCTTGTTCAATGCGGAGAACAGACAGGACAGCGTGCGTTTGATCTGTCTCAAGAGGTCTCGGATGAAGTATGGCTGCTAACCGAGGCCTTTTACTGGAATGCATTCCGTACTCTCGATGTCATTTGGGGTAAGGGAATCAAAATCAAAAATGGATCTTCCGGACTTCCGGGGATAGGCATCACAGCAAAGCGAACGCTTGGCGTTTGCAGGGTTCGCAACCAGCTAATCGAGCACCCGGAGTGCATTGGTGGCAGTTTTTCTCAAGGTCCTTCCCGTTGCGGACCCTCCATTGGTTCATGGCGCGAACCTGATCAGGCAGAGAAAGAGATAGATCAGGGCTTATATGCCAATGCAGTTGAATGGGCTGAATATGTAGCTCGTCGACTGAACGTGGGAATCAGCTTTTGGGGTGATAAAACGCCAACGTCATGACCGCGCCACCGAGGTGCTGCTTGTAGGGATGATTTATCCCGAAAACTAAGCCACCTGGGAGTGGCTTTTTGCCATAATGGATTCATCGCCGATTTTTGACACTTGCTGGGGCGATTCACAAATTCCTGCTAAACCGTCGCCCATGCTCCAACCCCCAGCATGATTCCGGTGACGCCGGAATTGGGGGATCAGGAGAAAATCCATGAAAACACGTTGCCGTCCCGGCGACCTGGCCATCATCTTGCGCGATGACCCAGGTTACGAGGAAAACATTGGCCGGATTGTCGAAGTCCACGGACCAGCCAGGCAGACATGCACCATGGTGCTGACTTGGCTTATCGTGCCAGTAACACGTCAACCATATGCTGTTTGCACTCGTAATGGCAAGCTATTCGACTGCGCTCTCACTGTGGAAGATGAGATCGAGCACCCAGATGACTGGATGATGCCGATCCGGCCAGAAGCCCTGAGCGAGGAGCGAGATTCTGTTCAGTACCTGTCGTTCGGTGACAAGTTGAGGAGACAAGTCGCATAGCTTGTCACCTGTGACCGTGACTGTCACTGGCGCAGTTTCACCTGGAGTACCTCTTGGACGCGCTCGTCGGAAAGACGACCAGGCTTGAAGAATCGACTCCTGCCGCCTTGGTGCTGTGTGATCAAGCCCAGAAGCAGTCGAAGCCAGTCGCGTTCAAGCCGTGCAGATTTCGTTTTGCGACCAGAGGTTGGCGGGCGACCTGTAGAGGCACCGCCATGGAAGCGACACTTGCCGCCAGCCCCGGTTCCAGGCAGTCGGCATGGCTCGCCGGTTTGGCGGGAGGTTGCTGTGCAGCGCGGCAGTGCCGCTAAGGCTGCTCTGGCCTTAATAAGTGAGTGAGTCATAACATCAGATCCATGGGGTTTGAGTTGAGAGCTGTTTGATAACAGGCTGGTAATGGCGAACCAATGCCGTAGTCAGACGGTTTCCAGGGCAATAGGGCAAGGAGGGTGTCGTGCTCTGATACTGTTAACAGACAAATTCTTTTTCCACTTTCATTTAATCCTTTCAAATGTATTGAAAGCAAATACCCTGAATTACCCTTTGTGAGATTTCCTTTTGATTTCAACGGGTTAGCGCAGGGCAATGGCCGCTGGGGCGGTTGCCCTGCATCACCCTGTCGTCACTGCAAGAAGTCGAACTGCAGCCCTGGAACAGCAAGCAAGATACGTCCATTGCTTTTGCGACGCTGATTGCCATTGAGCCTGCGCAACAGACGGCCGGCAATAATTGCCTGTGCCCTAGTCGGTTCATTGACCCCGATGCTCATCAAGGCCTCTGTTGCTGTGATCCAGTTACAAGGTTGTCCAGCCCAGTCAAAACCTTGCAGCAAACGTTCTTCAATTGGGTCTACGACTGTGAATTCCTGGTTATGAGCATTCAGCTCGGCAATGTCAGTTTGGTCAAGATCAAACCTTTCTCCAGCGCGCCAGAGGGTCAATACTTCAGCCCAAAGTTGCTGCATGTCGATTTCGTGATCCAGTACAAAGCCTTCAACTTCGATTGACCAGAAGCGACGATTGCCAGTCGGATCGTGTAAGAACTGTGGATCATTCACTGTTGCCCCAAATACTGTGCGGCGTCCGAAATTCGATTCGGTTGCTGCATAGGGGCGCCGCAGCTTATCTATTGGTTGAGTCAAAAATGACTTGAGTGCCGAGATGTCGCTTTTGCGAATGGTCGCGTCTACCTCTCCAAGTTCGACCAGCCAAAACGACAAGGCAATGAAGACGCTGTCTTTGCTTCGAGTTTCAAGGGTATGGCCTGTCAAGATGACATCCAATTCGCCTGGTGCCAACCGCTGGAACCAAGTGGTTTTTCCGATGTTTTGAGGACCGATCAACGTCAAGATGCCTTGAGCTGCGATGCCGTCGGGGGAGAATGCAGCTGCGACAGCCTGGAGCAGCCATTTGCGCAACAATTTGCGCTTCAGGTTCTGGTCGCCTGTTGCAGTGACTGTGGCGTAAAAACTCTCCAAGCGAGACACCCCATCCCACGGATTCGATTCAATCCAAGTTGCAACCGGGTTGTACGGGTTTTCGTCAGCGATGGTGATCAGGAACTGGGGAAGGTGTTTTGTCGGCATTCGCACTTTCTCGCACTCACTGAGGACATGCGCGATTGCTGCGTTATCCCGGTTGTCACGCAAAAACCCGGTTCCCGGGATGAGGATTTCGAGCGACTTCTTGATGGTGTTGTAACGAACAACGTAGCCCAGAGCGGCAATCAAGGCGCGCAGATTCTCCAGCGTACAGAGCGGGGTTCCTTCAGGACTGAGGTGCTGAAAACCACTGCTAACAGTCAATCTCGGACGAACCCACCCGCGCACCGTGGCGATCGGCAGCTTCACGCCCAGGTCCTTGGCCTTGGTCTGAATGGCGGCAGCGATCTGCTCGCGTTCCACGTCACTGAAGGCAGGAATGTTGGCCACCTTGGCGGCCACTTTTTCTTGCAGCGAGCGCGCGTCCGCGCAAGCGGTGATCTCGGCGCGAACCTGGTCCATGAGTTGGTCGCGCTCGTCCAAGACCGCAGCCTCGCGCTTGTCCTTGGTCTGCTTGATCAGCGTGGCCAGGGTGAGCACGCCACGGCCTTGCGTGCGGGTCTGGTTGAACGAGCCCCACTTCTCAGCGCAGTACCCCTCGACCCACTTGCCAGAACCTGCGGACCACTGGTCCCAGGCCTCACACCACTCGGGGTCACCTTCGCCCTGGTGGTGCAGGATCTGCCCCACCTGCAGCCAGTCGCCGTAGCCACAGTCAGGGTCCAGGTGCGGCAGGATCTCATCGACCACACGGTCCAGGTCCCAGCCTTCGAGCGGGGCCTTGTAGGCCATGAGCGCACGCTCGCCGGCGTCACCGCTCACAGCTGGCGTCAGCTCTTCGGCCCACACCTTGCGCACGAACCAGCCCAGGTCCTGCTCGAACAGGGGCAGCGAGTCGTGGCCATTGATCCGGTGGCCCGTCACAGTGAAGTAGCGACCGTCCCGGTACAGCTCGACGCCGACTTCTTTTTTCGTGCGACTGGCGTCCAGGTTGGTCTTCGAGAACAGCTTGATGCCGGTGCCCGATGGGCTCACCTCGGCGTACCCTTCGACGTTGTCGAGCACCTCCTGCGCCAGCTCTGTCAGCTCGCCGGTGGCAGGGTCGCGGCAGTCATCGAGGTCGATGCCCTGGACGTCATCGCCCAAGATCAAACCGATGCCGTCGTAGTTGCCCATGAGCATCTCGTCGGCGACATCGTCGTAGGTCGCCCAGGTGCTGGGGTCGGTCGAGCTGGCCGCGCTGCCGTTGATCGACAGAGGCAGCTTGGCCCACACCTTCGTGCCGTCTGGCTTGGTGCGCTGCACGTTGCGCCAGAGCACCCAGCGGGCAATGTCCTTGAGTTCCTGTGGGATGTTTTCGAATTGAACGGGGAGAGCTGTTGGCCGACCGTTGGATTTAAGTGTGATTTGGGACATGGTCATTCTTGATGAATGCTGGCCCCTCGTAAAACGCGAAGGACCAGCGTGGTTACTGGACCCTCCCGCTACTTGCGTACAACGAACTGGTTAGTCGCTTGGAAATTCCCGCTAAGGAGAGATTCACGGCGTATTGCCAAACGACCCGACCTTAAGGATGGTCGGCCCTTGCCGGAGCAAACGGTGGCTCCGGTCTTTCTGTTTATGGCGTCAATTCAAACCAACTGCACCACCAACTTCTTGCCACATGCGTGGGCATATTTACGCAGCGTCGCAAACGATGGCGAGTGCTTCTCGTTGCGAAGAGAGGATTCCAATCGAGAAATCGCACTCTTGGTAGTTCCCATGCGATCGGCCAGCTCTTCTTGGGTGAGGCCGGCGGTCTTGCGGGCACTGAGCAGTGCATCCAGCGCAGCATATTCTTCTTCAAGGGCATCCCATGCCTGGGTAAAACCAGGGCGCAGTTTTGCCTTGGCAAGAGCCTTCTTGCCGTCAATACGAATGGGCTTAAAGCTGTCATTAGGCATTTCGTACCTCCTTGAGGCGCTTGCGCGCAATCTTCATTTCATTTTCGGGCGTTTCCTGCGTTTTCTTGATGAAGCTGTGCAGGATCACGATTTCTCGGCCAACCATGGTGCAGTAAAAGGCCCGGCCAATACCTTCTTGCCCCTTGCACCGCAGCTCAAACAAACCCTGGCCCATGGCACGTGAGTGCGGCATCCGCAGATCTGCTCCATGGTTCTCCATGAGCATGATCAGACGCATGAAATCTGCGTAAATGCCGACTGGCCAGCCCTCAATGTCTTGCTGGACTCGGGCATTGAAGTATTGGATTGACCACATAGTTTATGTTAGCATATTTGCAAACTCTGTGCAGAAGGCGAATTGACGACTGGCAGCATCACCGCTCCCACCGCCGCAGTGGCGGTATTGGCCGCTGCCAGCAGAGTGTCCTGACTGAGGTGGGCGTACCTCTGGGTCGTCTTGACCTGGGTGTGCCCCAGAATGTGCTGGACTTCGTACAGCGTCCTGCCAGAGTTAATGAGCAGGCTGGCAAAGCTGTGGCGCAGGTCGTGCATCCGCACATCGGCCAGGCCTGCATGCTTGCGGGCGGTGTTCCATGCCACAAAGATCGAAACGTAAGGCTTGTCAGTCTGTGGATTGGCAAAAACGTGATCGGTTTTGAGGTTACGCGGCATTGTCGAGAGAACGGTCAAGGCCCCGTCTGACAGTGGCACATGCCGCGCCTTGCCCGACTTGCTCATGGGAATACGCCAGATGCGGCGCGTGAAATCAAAATCCTGCCATTTTGCATCGAGCACCTCACGCTTGCGGGCCCCGGTGAGGATCAGCATCGGGACGATGTACTTGAGCATGGTGTTCTCGCTCTTGCACACCGCTTCGTACAGGCGCTGGGCCTCTTCGATGGAAAGGTAACGCTCCTTCTTATTGTTCACTTCCAACAACGGGACCCCGGCGCACGGGTTCGCCTTGATACCAGGCACCTCCCACTTGAGCGCCAGGTTGAAGATGTAGCGCATCATGATCAGCAGCCGGTTTGCGGAGCCAGGAGCAGCGCCTGCCGCACGGCGGTCATAGTGCATCTTCTGAATGTCTTGGCGGCAGATGGTGTCTAAGTACCGGTTGGCAAAGCGGGGCAGCAGATGATTCTTGAGCAGGCTGACATCAGTGTCCCAGCTGCGTTTGTAGGTTTTCACAAACGGCATGTACTGTTCGTCGATGAACTTGGCAAAAGTAGGAACCTGGCGCAGGACTTTTTTTTCTTCCATAGGGTCTTCACCCATGGCAATCTTGTTTCGGGCCTTGTCGGCAAGGGTTCTGGCCTGCGACAATGACACATCTTTTGCGTCTGCGAGTCTCATTTGGCGTGTCCGTCCCCGCTGGTTTTGATACCGAAGGTAATAGGTTTTGCCGCCCGACTCGCGTACCTCAAGGACAAGTCCTTTGGTTTGGATGTCAAACATGTCCAATCGCTTGCGATCTGCTGGGCAATCCGCATTCGAGACCAACGCAGGAGTCAGTAGAAGTTTTGGCATATTTTCACTAACAATTTGTGTTTGTGAAGATTCTAACGTGACTAAAAGACACATGCAAGACAAATTAGATGAAATAAAGTTAGTTGTCGCTTTACGTATGGCCAGGGCCGCCGTGGGTTGGTCGCAGGTAGAGTTAGCCGAACGGCTTGGAATTGCAAAGACGACCCTTGCCCGCCTTGAAACGCTGGATGGGGGCTTGAGAGCTGACCAGCTCGCGCAAATGATCCGGCTTTACAAAAGTATGGGCGTCGAAATGGATATCTTTTATGAGGACCAGGTCAGTTTAAGAGTAGATCGTGAGGCTCTGTTGCAAGCGAAAGCGCGACTTGAGGACGATAACTTGCGTCGCACAGACCGCAAAAAAACAGGGACATTGTTCAGCAAGACGGTCAAAGTTGAGATGCCGCAGGTCATTGACAGCCCTGCCGCTCGTTCAGTCATGAAAGCCATTTTTGAAGATCAAGTTAAGCCCAAAAAATAATTAAATAGGGTTTTATCGTGGGTAATAGGCTCAATTAAATTAGATTTCGCAACTAAGTAATTGTCGGGAAACAAGTTTTTTGGGGGTCTAACCTGTCCACTCACTACTAGTATTGATGTTGTTTCTGGCACAACTGGCAACGACACAATCAACGCCGTTTCTGGTGCTTTCTCTTCTCTGGACAACATCGACGGTGGCGCCGGTACTGACACCGCCAACGTCGTTTTTGCTGGTGACCTGACCGCCGCCACCGGCGCTACAGTGAAAAACATTGAAGTTGCCAACCTGACGGCTTCTGTTGCCATTACCGCAGCCGACGTGAGCGGCTGGACTGGTCTGCAGACCCTGAACGTTGCTGGCAGCGCTGCCATTGCTGGCGTCAAGGCCGCAGCTACAACCGACGTCAACGTGCTCAACGGCCTGGCTGGCGTTGCAGTTGATGGCGGCAAGAACGTTGTCGTGAGCAACAGCACTGCAGGTAACGTTGCTGTTGGCGCCACCACAGCAGCCGCTGGTAACGTGACTGCTTCCAACTCGTTCGCCACAGGTACTGTTGGCGCTAAAGGTGCTGGCACACTGACCGCTACGGCCAACGACGGCGCGATCACTTTCACAAACGGCACCTCTGTGACGGCTACGGCTCTCAAGGCCATTTCTGCCGCTACGGTTGCTGCTGACGTGGTTGCACAAACTGCTGCAACGACCGCAAACACTGCCGCAACAGGCGACACAGACGCTTCTGGCGTTGCAAAAACAACCGCAGCTACCAAAGTCACATCGCTGACCACATTGGCCACTGCCATTGCTGCTGCAACTGGCGTGTCCGCTGCTCAAGCTGCTGGCTCCATTCAAGCCGCTACACAAGCCGCTGTGACAGCCAGCGCCATCACTGCCGCTGACAAAGTGGCTATCGACGCAGCTTTCATCGCCGCACTGCCCACCACAGTGGCCGCTGCTCGCACTGCTGCTCAAGCCCTGGTGACACCTTTGCAAACAGCCGCTACTGCCGCCAGCGCTGCCGCTGCCGCTGCTGACGTTGTCAACGACGCCACAGCTCTTGCAGCCAAAAACGCTGCCGACACAGTTGTTGCAGCTGACAACACCAAGCTCGGCCTGGTGGATGGCGTGTCTGTGACAGCGACAACCAACACTGCTCTGGCCAGCGCAAGCGTCAAGGGCAACGTGGGTGCGACCAACACAATCACCGACGGCTCGACTCTGAACAACGTTCTGACGACTGTCACTCTGGAAAACGCTGGTGCCAGCACGCTGACCGGTGGTGTCCTGACCAACGTGTCCGCCAAAGACATGAGCGCCAACGTGACCGTGGTGAACACCACCGTTGCTCACGCTGACATCTTCACACTGGAAGCTGTGACTGGTGGCACATACACCGACACAGCAGCAACCACAGTGAACATCGTCGCCAACGGCACTGCTCAGAACGTTCTGACAGCACTGACCACTGCTGCAGCAACCAAGATCAACATCTCTGGTACTGCTGGCGTGAACCTGGGCACACTGACTGCTGACGCTGCTGCCGTGATCGATGCTTCTGCCTCGAGCGGTAAAAACACCGTGACTCTGGCTGCTGGCCAGAAGTACACCGGCGGCACAGGCAACGACATTGTGACCAGTGCTGGCGCCTCCACAGTGGCTGTGGACGCTGGTGCAGGCACAGGCGACCGCCTGAACCTGTCTGGCTACGACGCCACCAAGGCCCCCAAGTACGCCAACTTTGAAATCCTGAGCCTGGCCTCTGGTCTGACTGTTGATGCAAGCAAGTACACTGCTTCGGCCTTCACTTCTGAAGTGCTCAACGGTGGTACCACTTCCTTGACTGGCTTGACCGCAGCACAAGCTGCTGCTATCACAGCAACCGCATCGGGCACCTACACCATTGGTGTGACTGGCGCTATCACTGTTGGTCAGCTCGACACAGTGGGCATCACAGTGGACGATGGTGGAAGCACCACCAGCACAATCACTTTGACTGCCCCGGTTCTGAGCGGCGTTGAAACCCTCAACCTGACTGCCAACGACAACGTGGTTGTGTCTGCACTGACCAGCGCAACAGCGCTGACCAAAGTGACTGTGGCAGGTGCCAAGACCTCCAGCATCACCACCGGTGCTTTGGCCCTGAATGCCAACACTGTGATCGACGCCTCTGCTGCGACAGGCGCAGTGACTGTTGATGCATCCTTGTCAACAGGCAATGGTCTGCAAATCATTGGTAGCGCCACCAAGGCCAACACATTGACAGGTAACGCTCTGGCCAGCGTCCTGACCGGCGGCGCAGCTGCTGACACCATCACTGGCGGTGCAGCTGCTGACACCATCAGCGCAGGCGAAGGCAACAACACCATCGCTGGCGGTGGCGGTGCTGACGTGATCACTGCTGGTAACGGCAACAACACCATCTCTGGCTTCAGCGGTGGTACTGTGACAGCTGGCAACGGCTACAACACCATCACTGGCGGCGCTGGCGCTGACACGATTGTTGTGGGCACAGGCGGCAACTACATTGTGGGCGGTGCAGGTGCTGACAAGATCACCTTCGGCGCACACGTTGCTGGCGTGATGGACGGCATCGGCTATACAGCTGCAGGCCAGACATTGTCTGCTGCTACTGCCGCTGCAATGGCCACTGCTGCTGCTAGCAGCTTGGCTGGTGTTGACATCGTGACAGGTCTCAAGGCTGGTGACACCATCAGCTTGGCTGACACGACTATCACTGGCGCACTGGGCACCACCATTGCTGGCGCTGCTGCGGCTACAGCCACATTGGTCAAAGGTATCTACGACGTGACAGCTCAGACCTTCACGGCATCCGCCACAGGTACTGACTCTCTGGTGGTGTACGACGCTGATGGCTCGACATCTACTGCGACTGTTACCGAAGCCATCGTCCTGGTCGGCTACGTCGGTACAGCTACTGCAGCTTCTGGCGTTATCACCCTGGCTTAAAAAACCACCTCCCAGCCGCAAGGTTGGGATGTAGCAAGAAGCGCCTTACCCCACCCCTCACAAGGGGGTGGGGTTTTTTATTGTTCGGGCGGCCCCTTTCATGCCCTAGGAATCAACTCCACTGCCTCGGCCAGACGTTCGCGGCTCAGGTGAGCGTAGCGGCTGGTGGTCTGAATGCTGGCGTGGCCCAGCAGTTCCTGTACCTCGTAAAGACTACGACCCGCGTTCACCAGAAAGCTGGCAAAGCTGTGCCGCAAGTCATGTAGCCGCAACTCTGGCAAACCGGCCTCGCACCGGGCGGTGTTCCAGCTGATGAAAATGGTCACAAACGGCTTGCCTGTACGCGGATTGATGAAGATGAACTCCGGCAAGCGCGGCCCACCCAGCGTAGGCACCGGGCGAATGGCCTGGAGGATCTCAAGCGCCCCTTTGGACAAAGGCACATGACGCACTTTGCCCGACTTTGTGCGCGGAATGGCCCAGGACTTGCGCCGCCAGTCAATGTCGGCCCAGCGTGCGTTGAGCACCTCGCGTTTGCGTGCGCCCGTGTAAATGAGGAAAGGCACAATGTGCCCAAGCACAGTGTTCTCGCTGCGCCGCACAGCGGCCAGGAGTCGCCCCATTTGGTCTCGGGTCAGATAGCGCTCGATCTTGTAGTCGTTGCGCAGGTTGGGCACTTCTGTGACCGGATTGTGTGTCACGCCTTCCACCTTCCAGCGCAGTGCCAGCTTATAGGCGTAGCGCAAAAAGATCAGTATCTTGTTGACCGTGCCAGGCGCCAGCCCCCTATCCAGCATGCTTTGCACCAACCTTGAAAACTGCGGTACCGAGATCTGCCCCATGGGCAACATCCCCAAGGCAGGTATGGCGTGGTTGCGCAAAGTGCTCTCGTCAGAACTCCAGCTGAGCTTGTAGGTCTTGACGAATGGCAGGTACTGCTGCTCGATGAAGCTGGCCAGTGTCGGGCCGGCACCAGGCAACACTTCGGCTTTAGGGTCTGCTCCGATCCACAGTCTGCGCAAGACCGTGCGGGCCTCCAGTCGGGCCTCGTCCACCGTCAGCACACGGGCATTGCCCAGAGTCATGACCTTCTTGGGGTACTTGCCGTCCCGCTTTTCGTACCAACGCAGCCGCCAGGACATGCGGCCATTGGGCAAAACGTCCACATACAAACCCTTGATCTGGGAGTCCAGCACCTCCCAATGCGCCCTGTCAGGCGGACAGATCAGTTGAGCCAGGATTTCATCGGTCAGCTGGGCGGTGGTCATCGCAGTCCTTCGTGGTTGAAAGAGGATGAAGATACCGCCTGAAACTGCCAAAAAAACAAGCACTAGATGGTAGAAAAACGCATCAGATCAACCGCATCTCAAAGGCATCTATAGCGTTGGCGTAGCGTTGATCTTGGGAGCTGAAAGAAATACTTGTTTATTGACAGGCAGTTAGGAGATACGCCTGTGCCGCTCACTACGGGTGTGGACACCTTTACTGGCACCTCCGGCAATGACACCATCATTGCTCAAGGTCACAATGTGGTTGATCACCTGGGGTACAGCTCAAGCAATGTCTATACATATCCTGCAGTCAAGCAAGTAGATTTGATCACTCTCAATCTTGCTGGTGGCGCGACCGCTCCCAGCGCGACTGGAGAGTTCACGGTCACCTATGGCGGTGTGTCGGTAACCACTGCTGCGTTGGGTGGTACGCCGACATTGGCTGATGCAGCGACTGCTATTGCGAATGCCATGAACGCAGCCGCAGGCACTACTGTTGCTACTGTTGCAGGTCATAATGTGGTTGTTACATCGCCGACCGCTGGTCTGCAATTGCCTGACTTCTCCGTGCTTGATGCCAGCGGCCATGCTACGGATGTCGACACGTCAACTCGCATCATGACGTGGAATCAAGAAGCTTACACGTCTACAAATACCTACCCGGGCTACGTGTACACTAAATCTGAATACACCCTGAACGCAGCCGATGTGATCAACGGTGGGGCCGGCGTTGACACTCTGAAAGTTGTTACGACTGAAGAGTCCAACCGAAGCTCGACGATTGATCTGCGTTCTGTGTCGATCAGCAATGTTGAAAAACTCGTGATCGATGATGCCGTGCGTAACACGGACAACGTCTATGTGAACGGCACGGTCAATGGCATCAGCGACATCACGCTCAAGAACACTGACTGGGCTGACGTTTACGGCGTTAAAGAAGGTTCTGCACTGACTTTTGAAACTGGTCAGGGTGCCGGTACTGACGGTAGTGGTGCGTATTTCTACTTTGCCCCCACAACCGCAACTTCAGTGACTTTCAACGACACGTTCATGGGCAACGCCACAGCAACTGATGGCGATGGCGAGTTTTACCATGGCGATGACGGCAACGGCAACACCAATGGTTTGTCCAAGGCTACGACAATCACCGCCACGCTCAATGCGCTCAACATGAATGTGGCCAATCGTTCCGGCGACTACACTGAGCAAGACATTTATGTGAATAACACAGGTAATGCCGGAGCTGTCGTTACCGCCAATTTGAATATGATTGGCGCCACTTCTGATGGCAGCGGCTATAACGATGCAGAAGTCTTCATCTACCAAACCGGCGATGCCAAAGTGACATCAAACATCGTCATCAAGGATTCTGCAGATGTGTGGGCCATGGTAGATGCCAACAACGACAGCAACACTACCGCCAAAGCTGCCAACAACGTCGCTAACATCACCTTGGACAATGTTTCCACAACCAAAGGTGCTAACAGCGGTTTCGGCGCTTACGGCTTCAATACCGTGAATGTCAACGTTGTCAAAAAATCTGAATTCACAGGCTCTGGAAACTGGGGCATCAATTTCGATGAGTGGCGTTCCACTTACGACGATACGAACTCCCAGGTTGTGACCATCAATGCAGCGGCCGATCTGAAAACCACTTCCTTGTATCTGGATGAAAAAGGTTCGACAAAAACTGTGGTGACAGGTTCCGGCAACGTGGACCTGGGTGAGTACTCCGCATCTGGAAACTCTACCCTGTCCTCTTCCATTGTCGCTTCGCTGGATGCTTCCGCTTTGACTGGCAAGCTGGCTGTTAAGGTGATGAACGACATCAGCTCCCTCAAGGGTGGTAGCGGCGATGACAGCATCACGCTGACTCAGGCATTGGTTGCTGGCCATATCATCGATGGCGGTGCAGGCGTGAACTCCATCAAGTTCTCAAACACCAGTGGTACACAGTCCTTGGCTGACTACGCCTTGATTAACGCCGCCCTTGTGAACTTCCAGAAAATGGAATTCGCAAACGCGATCACTCTGGACACCTCCAAGCTGACCGGCACTTACAGCGCCTTCACTTTTGATGACAACTCCACTGTGACCAAAGTCACGACACAAGCCTTGACTGCTAAAGGCGATTTGACTGCCACAGCCGCTGACTACGACAGCACCACCACCCCATTGACTTACGGTGCCACAACGCTGAATGTCACTGAAACAGGTGCTAACAAGACTCTGACGCTGAACGCAAGCGCTGCTACCGTGAATGTCACTTCCTCGACATCAACTGCGGCTTCTGCCACAGTTGATGGTGACATCAAGACACTGACAGTGAACCTGACCAACGCAGCCAATGCGTCTACCAGCCCGTCCGGTGACCATAACGCAAGTGTGTCTCTGACTGTGGTCAAGGGCACATCGAACAATCTGGCAGCACTGACCAGCGTGACACTGACTGGTAACGGTTTCGCCACCATCGACAACAGCAACGCCACTGGTTCTCCTGCTAACGCAGCAACCAAGCTGGTTACCATTGATGCATCCGCCTTGGGTGGCACTGTTGGTTTCGGCACCAGCAAAGGAAACGTTACTGGCGGCCTGACCTTCACTGCCAACACCAACGTTGCGGAAACCATTAAGCTGGGTTCAGGTACGGACGCGATTACCGACAGCGGATCTTCTTATGGAAAGATGGACACCATTTATGGTTTCGACGCTGTGCAGGAATCGGCCACTGCTGGTGTTTCTACCGTTGATTCGCTGATCTTTGCTGGTCTGACTCTGGACGGCTCGAGTGCCAATCCCGGTATTGAGAAGATGACGGTTGCGTCCTCTTCTACAACGCTGGCTCTGGCCTTCGTCCAAGCCGCGGCCAAATCCAATACTGATAGCAAAGTTGTTCAGTTCGTTTTCGACGGCAGCACCTACCTGTTCAGCGATGGCGGCAACGGCACACTGGAAACTGGTGACCTGGCCATCAAGCTGGTGGGTACAGTTGACCTGACCACTGCCTTTGCAACTCACACAGCTTAATCTCCGCCGGAGATGAGCCCAAGCCGCAAGGCTGGGGCTTGAGGTGAAAACCTTCCAACCCCGCCCCTCATAAGGGGGCGGGGTTTCTTTTTGTGAGACCCAACTGTTACGCACGCCATTGAACAAAAAGAAGCATCCTTGTCGCGTTGCTCGTAATTGCACAGGCGGCATGTCTTGCGTCCATGATTTCTCTGTTTCTTTACTGGCTTTACTCCCTGATGTCCATTCAACAGACTCTCTTCAAAGCCCAACGTTGCGTGCAAGCTGGTCAATACGATGCAGCCATCAAGCTGTATCGCGGCCTATTGCGCTTGACGTCCAAGCAGCCGCAGATCAACAGCCTGCTGGGCGCCGTATTGATCCAAGTGGGCCAGCATGAGGCGGCCAGCGATGTGCTGGAGGTGGCCTTTGCCGCAGAACCCGCCAACCTGGAGCATTGGGTGCGGCTGATCGTGGCGCACCACCGTGCAGGCCATGTGCATCGTGCACGTGAGCTACTGGAACTCGGTGCAGAACTGGGTGTCCCGCAAAACACGCTGGACGTGTACAGAAAAGACCTGTCAGAGCCGCCTGAGCGGTCATTACAGGCACTGGACAAACTCATCGTCACTGGTAAACGCCTGAACGCAGAGATCGCTGCTCGTTTGCTGGTCGCAGACTATCCTGAAAGCCCGGCAGCCCAAGCCTGTCTGGAGCGAGTGCTGACGATGGAGACTGCCGAATGAACACACCTGACCCTGACTTGCTGCGCGAACTGACCGAGATCGAAGCCGAGTCTATCGGCTGGGTGCCATTGGAGGCTGGGGCTTACCTGCACGTGAGCGATGCCAACGCCACCGAGGTGCTGGTGGTGGGGGTGCCTCAGGCGGGGGATGCGGTGTTGCTGGTGGGGTAAGCATGTGTCACTAGTGGGCTAAGCGTATGCCCATAGTGGTATGTATCAATATTTCAAGGCGTTATTGCAGGTTATAAACAGGCACCGTTTATTAATAGCAGTACCCATGTCAGACAAACAACAGCCACTCGTCAGTGTTGCCGAGCTGGACGCACTCATTCTGGAATGGGGGTATAGCCCCAACCAGTCCATCGACAGATTCTTCCCCGTACGGTTCTGGTATCTGGCCGCGCTGGCATTTATGAACAGCATGTGGCTGCTCTTCTTCACAGATGACATTGCGAGGCTCATGACCTCAGACCCGACTGAACTCGTCAGAATGGGGCGTTTTCTGTATTTTCGGGGTTGGTTTCTGTTGGGTGTCTGGGCAATGGGGGTGTATTCATACCTCAGGAATTGGTACACCGGCATCGTGTTTTCGTCGATGTTCATGGTCGGGTGTGTGAACTTTGTTTTTGATTTGTTCAACATCTACGCGGAAGCACTGGCCAATCCGACACCACGCATAACACTGATGCTGATTGTCAGGATCGTGGGCTTGTGGTTCGTTTACATCACAGTCAAGAACTCAAGCCGCATGCCAGATGTCAAAGACCGAATGAACATCTTGCTCCCATTCAAGAAGGACATTAGGCATGGGACGTGACTCCAACAGAAATTGCCTGAATTGCTCATACCTGTTGTATTCCGATACGGCCGCCTCTGGTTACCGCTGTGGCATGACCTATTTCATGCTTCCCCCGCTTGAGCGTCGGGTCGGTCGCATGGACTCTTACCCTGAAATCCAATCAACCGACAACTGCGAGAGTTGGAAGTCGCAAGGATCGGGCCTCGATTGAAATGCCACCGAGGTGCTGGTGGTGTGAGTTTGCGAACCTTGGCGCTCACTCAGTTACGTCACCGACCATGACCATCATCGGCGCTGACCTTTGGCTTCCTGTTCGTAGTTTCACTTGAACTGATCAGTTCTCTCAATTGTCCAAGCGATTGGCAGAATTGCTGCAGTCGTGTAAAACCACAATTAGCCCACAGTCATCCCTCTGCTTGAATGGAAATAAAAATGCGTCACCTGCAACATGCCTTCGCTCTGACGTTGGCCTTATTGGCTTTCAAAGCTACAGCAGCTCTGGATCACTCCTTGCTTGCCGCAGCACAGGCCGAGCAAGCACCGGTTATGGACACATTGCGTACCCTGGTGACGATGGAGTCCGGGACCATGGATGCGCCGGGACTGGCCCGCATGACAGATCACCTGCAAGATCGCCTTGTGGCACTTGGGGCTCGCCTGGAGCGGCGCAAAGCCAATGGTGTGAATGGCGATGTGCTGATTGGCCGTTACAGTGGCTCAGGCAAACGCCGCATCATGTTGATCGCGCACATGGACACGATCTACCACCCCGGCACCTTGGCCCGCGAGCCGATCAAGCTCGAAGGCAATCGACTCTATGGTCCGGGCATCGCCGATGACAAGGGCGGCATCGCCGTCATCTTGCACGCCCTGCGCATTTTGCGTGCCGCAGGCTGGAGCGACTATGCCCAGCTGACGGTGCTTTTCAATGGCGATGAAGAATCGCAATCTGCCGGATCAGGCGAAACCATTGCTGCCTTGGCGGCCGAGCACGACGTGGTTTTGTCTTACGAGCCCACTGCCGCCAAAGCGGTGGCCAAAGCCGAAGGGGTGTTGCTTGCCGCCGCTGGCACGGGCACCGTCACGCTCCAAGTCAAAGGCCGCTCGGCACACGCGGGGGCGGCGCCTGATGAAGGACGCAACGCCCTGGTCGAGCTGGCGCACCAGTTGCTGCAAACGGCCGACATTGCAAAGAGTATTCCTGGTGCGCAACTGAACTGGACGCAAGGCCAATCGGGTGTGGTGCGCAATCAGATCCCCGACCGGGCCACGGCCTCTGCAGACATGCGCCTCACCGCGGCCGATGCAGCCGCCAAGCTGCAAACAGCACTCAATGCCAAGGCCCTGGAGCGCAAAGTGCCCGACACCGAAGCCAGCTACAGCATGCTCATTGGCCGACCACCTTATGCAGGTGACGCCCGCACGTTGGCACTGGCCAAAACGGCGCAAGCCATCTACGCCGAACTGGATGGTCGCCCCTTGATCTTCCACCCAGGCACAGGGGCAGGGACCGATGCCGGATTCGCCAGCCGTTCGGGCAAGGCCGCTGTTCTAGAAAGCCTCGGTCTGGCTGGCTGGGGCTACCACGCCAAAAACGAATACATCGAGATCGACTCCATCGTGCCTCGTCTGTACCTCACTGCGCGGTTGTTGATCGAGCTGGGTAAAGAATAATTCGTGAGCTGAGTGTATGCTGCTGGAGTCGGGTGCCTACCTGCACGTGAGCGATGAGAATGCTACGGAAGTGCTGGTGGTGGGTGTGCCGCAGGCGGGGGATGCGGTGTTGCTGGTGGCGTGAGTCAGCGGGTTGATCAAGCCTCGCTGATGCGGGGCTTTTTTGTGGAGTTAACTCCACAGATTGGTTAGATGTGCTGACGCACCCCTCGTGTTAAGCAGCAAGGCGCAGGTCGATCTTTTTGCCCAATGCTGCTGCTGCACTTGCCAGCGTTGTCAGCGTCAGGCGTGCATCTCTTCGGCGAGGAAGTCGTCGAAACTCGATCCAATGTGTTTCTTACCCATGATTACTTCCTACGCGTTTGAGCCATTCACGCACTTGCTCTGCCCCCATATCGGCGGCATAGAAACGGACATCAAGAATGGGTTCCACGCATTGAGTGCATCAGAATTGGTACGCACGCTACAGCTATTAACCCCTACTCGAATCGGCCATTACGATCCTGCTCAAGGCTTCATCCAGCATGGCGTCGGCCGAGTCCATCGGCAAGTTCTTGCCGGGCATTGTTATTGCATCTCAAGGGCAGGAGATTCCACCATGCCCATCAATTTCAACACCACGGTCTTTGGCCGTTCGCTGTACACCGCGCCTGATGCAAACGCAGATGCCGTGCTGGCCAGTGGATCAGGGTTTCAGAAGTACTTGCAGGCACAAACGGAACAAGCCGTGACCAAGCCCAAAGAGGCACCGCCCACAGATTCTGCTGCTGCAATCTTTGACCCCTTTGCTGCGGTCCGAAGCGGCGCCTTGCCTGAGAGCAACCGCTTTGTGCAAGCGCTGGAACACATGTACGGCATTGCCGCTGGCTCGCTAACGGGCTGCACGATCCCTGCAGAAGCCACCAGCGTTGACCCCCCGTCTGCGGTGCAGCCCGAGCCGATCACCACCAGCACTGAAGAAGCCGTCACCCCTGCCGAACAAGCCACAGCCGCACCTGAAAGCCTGTCAGCGGTCATCTCCAACGCGATGGAGCAAAGCGTCAGCGCCGCACAAAGCGCCAGCCTTTTGGAAGCAGTGATTCAAAAAATGCGCTGACCAGCTGGCGCCACTGCGTTCACGCCACCAGCAGCACCGCATCCCCCGCCTGCGGCACGCCCACCACCAGCACCTCGGTGGCGTTGGCATCGCTCACGTGCAGGTAAGCCCCAGCCTCCAATGGCACCCAGCCGATGGACTCGGCTTGGATTTCGGCCTGTTCGCGCAGCAAGTCAGGGTCAGGGGTGTTCATTCAGCAGCCTCCATGGCCAGCACTCGCTCCAGACAGGCTTGGGCTGCCGGGCTTTCAGGGTAGTCGGACACCAGCAACCGGGCTGCGATCTCTGCATTGAGCCGCTTGCCGCTGGCCACCATTTTGTTGAGCGCCTGCACCGAACGCTCGGGCGGCTCGGACAGGTCTTGCCTGAAGCGGTCCATGTGCTCCGGCGCAATCCCCAGCGCAACCCCATGCGGTAACAGTTCACGGGCACGCTGCACATGGCCTGCACGGTGGTGCGCCACGATCAGCCGCACCCAATGCTCCGGCTTGGCAGGTTCTGCGGCAAAGGCCAATTCCAGCACGTCGGCAGCGGCTTCGGCTTGCCCGGTCTGGATCAGCATAGCCCCCAGCAGGCTGTTGATCTGCGGCTGCTTGGGCATCAGGCGCAGCACCCCACGGTACAGCTTGATGGCTGCATCGTATTGCCCGGACTGAACGTGGTGTTGGGCTTTGGCGAGAGTCTGTTGAATGGACATGTATCAATAAAAAACCCCGCCCCCTTGTGAGGGACGGGGTTGGAAGGTTTTCACCTCAAGCCCTTACCTTGCGGTAGGGGCTTTTCTCCTAGGGAGATTAGGCAATCAACAACAGACCAGAAGAAGGGGAGGTCAGTGCGCTAGTCGACAGGTCAACCAAACCCGAAAGTTTGACAACCACATCACCAGTCGCCAGAGAGGTGCTGGAGCTCACATCCTCGACCAAATAGGTGTTGTTGGCATATTGGAACCACTTCACCAGCGATGCAGTAGTGCTCGCTGTTGAACTAGCAGCAGCAAGATCCAGTGCAGCAGCGAAGCTAGCAGCAGCTGAAACATCAACTTTGGTCGTAGTGAATGTGGTCGATGTGGAGCCAGCTGCAAACTGGATCTTATCTGCCACTGCCAAATCGGTAATCAATGTAACCTTAGGTGTGGCACTCAGACCAGAGCCAGCAGTTGCTGATGCAACGTTAAAGGTGTCTGCGCCTGTACCGCCAGTCAAAGTTGTAGAGACAGAAGCACCAACCACGATTGTGTCGTTACCAGTACCGCCATCAACAACGGCACCAGCGCCAGTCACAACAATTGTGTCGTTGCCAGCACCGCCGTTCACAACACCTGCTTTGGCATCGTTGACCAACGTATCAGCGCCAGCACCACCAGTAATCACCAAACCATCATAGACGTTCTTGAAAGAAGTGCTACCGGTTGTGATGGCTGTAGATGTACCCGCCACAATCGTCAATGCGCCAGTTGCAGCAGAACCATCAATGGTTTTCAGTGCACCAACTTGGTCTGCAGTAGGTGTAGCTGCAACAGTTGCGCTCTGAGTCACGCCAGTCGTGAAGGAAGACGAGCTTGTGTAAGCACCCAGTGTGAACGCCTTGTCACCAGTAATGGTGATCGTGGCGGTCTTGTTGGACGCATCTTCAAAGCCAGTCAAGGTGTTGGCGATAGTGTCACCAACTGCGGCCAAAGTGCCACCCGAAGCAACGGACACCGATTCAATACCAGTAGTTTTGAACAAGGTCAAGATAGACGTTGTAGCACCAGAGCTTGTTGCGCCGTAGGTGACGGCTGCAGTGTCTGCAGTACCTGTCGAAGTAGCCAAAGTAGCTGTCAAAGAACCGGCGGTGGTACTAGTATCAGTCACGTTCACTGTCAGGTTTGTGCCTGCAATGTTCGAAACAGTGGTTGCACCTGCCAGATCTCCAGAGACAGCGACCCCTGTGACAGTCGAATTAGTCATCAATGCGGCATCAAAAGAACCGGTTGCACCAACGACATCAACGATTTCGAAGTTCTTGAACAAGCCACCATTGCCTGCATTAACCAAAGTCGCAGCAACTGTGTCAGTGCCTGCACCAGCGTCAATCACTGTACCCACGCCGACAGAAGCAGAACCACCATTCAGCAGCTTGTCGTTACCTGCGCCGAGGTCGATAGACGTAGACACGGTCACGCCGTTCACGAGAGCAGATGCCAAAGTAGCGGCTGCTTTCAATGTGACAGTGTCATTACCTGCACCGCCCTTGAGGTTAAGGCCGTAGTTGCCAGTACTGCCAACTGTTGCTGTCAAGCTGCCAGTTGCAGCACTTGCATCCACGGAAGTCAGCTTGCTGTAGGCTGTCAGATCACCCAAAGCCACTTTGGCAGCGGATGTATCTGTAATGGCTGTCAGAGCAGTCAGAGTGGACGATGCCAAGGTCACATCAGCGGCACCAGCGAAAGAAACCGATGTCGCTTTGGGCGTTGTCAATGTCAAATCGGTGTTCGAGTTGGTGGCAATGGCTGTGCCTGCAATCTTTTGATAGGCACTTGCTTGACCAGTCACCGCAACAGAAGTCACGTTGCTTGCATCAACAGTCGCTGTAGAGTTGCCAACAGTCAGGTTCAGAGCACCAGCGTTTTTACCAGTGCTGCTGTTGAGTGTCACAGTTGTGGAAGAGTCGACCACCGACAGGTTCTGCAAAGCATCTGTGAACAACGCTGTAGCACCGCTCACGCCAGTCAGGTTCACAGTAGCCAGATTTGAGGTGCCAGCGGCAGCAGTAGCTGTTGCAGAACTCTTGGTGGCAATGGTTTGCACGTCACGAATGGTGACAGTGCTTGCGCCGGTCACAGAAGCAGTTGTACCGCCATTCATGTAGACCTTGACATCACCTGTACCGTACTTGACGTTCTTATAGCCAGATGTATCTGTGTAAGCGGTCAGTACAGATGCGGTCACGTTGCCTGTAGGTGCGCTTGACAAGTTACCGATAGCTTGTGGATAGCCGTCAGCAGTAGCTGTCGAAACCGCGCCGCCGGTGTTGCCGGTTGCGGACGATGGGTTTGCGCCGATCTGAATTGCAGTCGCATTGCCTGCTGGTGCGGAACCAGCTGTGGAAGTGCCAGCTTTTTCTGTCACGGAGACAGTTGTACCGTTCTTAACGAACACACCAGCACCAGCAGACCAACCAGCTGTGCTAGAGGCAGCGATAGAGACGGATGGAGCGGTTGCAGTGATAACCACAGCACCCTTGGCACCAGACGAAGAGACCGAGTCACCGGCTGTGATAGTCACGTCAGTACCGCCAGAGACGGTTGCATTTGTGCCTGCAGTAACAGTTGTTTTCGCGGTTGCAGCGGCTGATACATAAGCCTCAGTAGCAGCAGAGATCACGTTCTCAGCAGTTGCCGAGCTTGCGAAGGTATTTGCGCTCACAGCGTCTGCGGCGACTTGGTTAGCTTGAACCGTCGCGACAAATCCTGTTGTAGGCAGCGCGAATGTGGTGTTGCTTGCTCCAGCGGCAAACGAGATTGCTGGCAGAGCCACACCGGCAGCGTTTGCAGTCACAGTAACAACGTTAGTTGATACGGATGTCCACTGAGCTGCACTAGTCGAAGTGCCATATGCGGCATCGAGAATTGCTTCAATAGCCCCGGCAATCGTTGTTGGAGTCGCTGTTGCAGCCACTTCAACAGTAACGCCGCCAACAGTAACTTTCACTGCACCACCGATTACGACACCTGTTGCGCCCCAGTCGTAAGTTACAGATTGTTTGGCTGCAATAGTTGCGGCAGCAGCAGCATTACCAACGGAGCCACCGCTAGAGACCACGAACTTCTCAACGCCGGTGACTGTGGCGCCACCCAGTGTTTTAACGCTTGCAGTGTCATTGATGTACAGGGTGTCTGTACCAGCACCACCGTCGATCACGTCCAGCGCGCCCAAAGTGGCGACAGTAGCGTTGAAGGAGTCGTTACCTGTAGTGCCGGTGAATGTGTCCGCACCCGTAGTGAGCG
>Ga0213920_1000598_pt1 | contig 25984 bp, 26 predicted proteins | sample McNCre1117MG_FD_161054 | JGI IMG/M metagenome (GOLD analysis project Ga0213920, IMG submission 161054) | Freshwater microbial communities from McNutts Creek, Athens, Georgia, United States - 11-17 MG | ecosystem: Environmental > Aquatic > Freshwater > Creek | place: USA: Georgia | collected...
CACGAAACACGCAAGCGCATCTGCCGCTCGCTGGTGATGTTGAAAGACAAGAAGATCGAAAACCCATGGCGCAAGCACGGCAACATTCCGCTCTAAGCCGCTAGGAGAAGAAGAACATGTTTACAAAAATTCTGATTGCAAACCGTGGCGAAATTGCTTGCCGCGTCATCGCCACCGCTCACAAAATGGGCATCAAAACTGTGGCCGTTTATTCTGAAGCCGACAAAGAAGCACGTCACGTGCAACTGGCTGATGAAGCTGTTTTGTTGGGCCCCGCGCCTTCACGCGAGTCTTACCTCGTGGCTGACAAAATCATCGCTGCTGCCAAAGCGACTGGCGCACAAGCCATCCACCCTGGCTACGGCTTCTTGAGCGAGAACACCGATTTCGCCAAGCGTTGTGAAGAAGAGGGCATTGCCTTCATCGGGCCCAAGGCGCACTCCATCGCTGCGATGGGCGACAAGATTGCTTCTAAGAAGCTGGCGCTCGAAGCCAAGGTCAACACCATCCCAGGCTACAACGATGCCATCGACACTGCTGAACAAGCGGTAGAGATAGCCAAAGGCATTGGCTATCCCGTCATGATCAAGGCTTCGGCTGGTGGCGGTGGCAAGGGCCTGCGCGTGGCGTTCAACGACAAAGAAGCCCTTGAAGGTTTCACGTCTTGCCGCAACGAAGCGCGCAACAGCTTCGGCGATGACCGCGTGTTCATCGAAAAATACGTGCTTGAACCTCGCCACATTGAAATTCAAGTGTTGGGTGACTCACATGGCAACGTGGTGTATTTGAACGAGCGCGAGTGCTCGATCCAACGCCGTCACCAAAAAGTGATCGAAGAGGCTCCATCGCCTTTCATCAGCGACGCCACACGTAAAGCCATGGGCGAACAAGCCGTGGCGTTGGCCAAAGCTGTGAAATACCAATCGGCAGGTACGGTTGAATTTGTGGTCGGTAAAGACCAAGACTTCTACTTCCTCGAGATGAACACCCGTTTGCAGGTGGAACACCCTGTGACCGAAGCCATCACTGGCCTCGACTTGGTGGAGCAAATGATTCGCGTCGCCGCAGGCGAGAAGCTTGCCTTTGGCCAAGCCGATGTCAAGCGCGACGGCTGGGCCATTGAGTGCCGTATCAACGCGGAAGACCCCTTCCGTAACTTCTTGCCGTCGACAGGCCGCTTGGTGCGTTTTCAAACACCCAAACAAAGCATGTTCCAAGGCAACACCAAAGATTTGCATGGCGTACGTGTGGACACCGGTGTGCAAGACGGTGGTGAGATCCCGATGTTCTACGACTCGATGATCGCCAAGCTCATCGTGCACGGCAAAGACCGCAATGAAGCCATCGCCAAAATGCGCGAAGCTTTGAACGGGTTTGTCATTCGCGGTATCAGCTCGAACATTCCGTTCCAAGCTGCGTTGTTGGCGCACCCAAAGTTTGTGACAGGTGAGTTCAATACGGGCTTCATTGCTGAGCACTACGCCCACGGTTTCCGTGCGGAAGATGTGCCGCATGACGACCACGACTTCCTCGCTGCATTGGCAGCTTTTGTGCGTCGCAAGTCACGCCAACGCGCTGCCAACCTCAGCGGCCAGTTGCCGGGCTATGACGTGAAGATTGGCCAAGATTACACCGTGGTTGAGTTGGGCCAAAACGGCAACAACCGTTACGTACAAGTGCATGTGGACGAGTTCGCAGGCAAGCCTGGCGTGGCACAAATCACCATTGATGGCAAAACCTATGCGATCGAAAGCAACTCTCGCTTGAACGACATCCGCATTGAAGGTACTTGCAACGGCAAGCCTTTCACGGCACAAGTCGAGCGCGGCACCTTGAAGAATCCATTGGCTCTGCAAGTGCAACACAACGGCACACGCACCGAAGCTTTGGTGATGTCGCCACGCATGGCCGAGTTGCACAAACTCATGCCATTCAAGGCGCCACCAGACTTGAGCAAGTACGTCATTTCTCCAATGCCTGGCTTGTTGGTCGAAGTGTCTGTGACACCTGGTCAAAAAGTGCAAGCGGGTGAGCGCGTGGCCGTTATCGAAGCGATGAAGATGGAAAACGTGTTGTTTGCAGCGGCAGACGGCGTGGTCAAAAAAGTGGTGGCCGCTAAGGGCGAATCACTGACCGTGGACCAAATGATTGTGGAGTTCGAATAATGGCTCGTCCATTCAAAGTTCTTGGCATTCAACAAATCGCCATCGGCGGTCCTGACAAGGGCCGTTTGAAAAAGCTGTGGGTTGACATGTTTGGCCTCGAAGTCACGGGCACGTTTCAAAGCGAACGTGAGAACGTGGACGAAGATATTTGTGCCATTGGCGTTGGTCCCTTCAAGGTCGAAGTTGATTTGATGCAACCCATGGACATCGAGAAAAAGCCTGCGGTTCACGCTACGCCGTTGAACCACATTGGCTTGTGGATCGATGACCTGCCCGTGGCGGTGGAATGGCTCACGGCGCAAGGCGTGCGCTTTGCACCCGGCGGCATTCGTAAGGGCGCGGCTGGCTTTGACATCACTTTCATGCACCCCAAGGCGAACGACGAGTTCCCCATTGGTGGCGAAGGCGTGTTGATTGAGTTGGTGCAAGCACCGCCGGAAGTGGTGAAGGCTTTTGCAGCCTTGGCGGCTTCGCACGCATAAAAACCAATTGTGTGTCCTCGTTTGACACTCACGAAGAAAAAGCCGCTCAATGAGCGGCTTTTTTTCATGGTCTATGGCGCAGGTCGCGTTGAGGGACTGAGATCACTCGTGCATCGATACGCGCTTGGCCAATGCATACGCCAACAAAGACGCACAGGTGGCAACCACAGCACACAACCAGTAGTGCGTCACTTGTCCGCTTGGTTCGTTTTGCAGCAGCATGCCACCTACCCAGGCCGCCACGCCCATGGCGAACGACTGTACAGCGCCATTGAGTGACATGAAGGTGCCGCGGAATTTAGGATTGGCTGCCGAGGTGAGCAAAGCCATGCCCGGAATCATGCGTGCGTTCATGGCGAAGAATAGGGCGCTGGTGACCAATAACACCACATACAGCGGCACAGGTTCGATCAGTGTGATGGCAAACATCGGAATGATCGAGAACAGCACAGCGCGTTGAAAGGTTTCACGCTTGCCCAAGCGGTCCGTCACACCACCGACCCAGCGTCCGCTGAACAGCGTGACCACACCGCCACAAAAGTACAGCCATGGAATTTCGTGCGAAGCCATGATTTGGTTGTTTTGCAAATACAGCGTGATGTACGGAATGATGGTGAACGCCGCAAACATCATGGTGGCTGACAAGAGCAAGGCCATGCGTTGGTTTGACTCACCCAGCACTTGACCCATGGCGTGCAACACATGTTTGTCTTTGGCGTGTGCTACATGGGTGTCGAGTTTGGGCACGCTGTAGTTGGCCAACACGCCCACGGCGATGCACATCACGCCAATGGCAAAGAAAGCCGTGTGCCAACCCCACAGGTTGGCAAACAGCAAGCCAGCAGGCACACCTGCCACGGTGGCGACCGAGAAGGATGTCATCACAATGCCAGTGGCACGGCCTCGGCGCTCGAAAGGCACCACGTCACCGATGATGGTTTGCGTCATGGTGGACAACACGCCCCCAAAAAAACCAGAGGCAATGCGTGCAGCCATCAACCAGCCATAGGTGGGTGCAACGCCGCAAGCCACGGTGGTGAGAGCGAACAACACGTACAGCGTCAGCAACAAGTGCTTGCGGTCAAAGCGGTCAATGAAGGTGGTTGCGAATAAACCAGACAGACCTGCCGCCACGGTGTAAGCCGAGACCAACAAACCAAATTCAGCAAAGCTGATGCCAAACAGGCGTGTGAGTTGTGGGCCCAGCGGCATCATGATCATGAAGTCCACGATGTGTGTGAACTGAATGCCGGCGAGCGACAAAAGAAGCAAAAGTTCTTTGCGTGCAGTGAGTTTGGTATGCATTGAAATGTGATGTGTCGCAGTTGGGGCAGATGTCGCCCCAGAATACGCGCTGCGATTAAGCCTTCGAGGCTTGGCGCGCTTTGGCTTTGGCGAGTGCGGCCTCAATGATCGCACGTTTGCGATCCACCTCGGGCGCATGCGCTGTGCCTTTGGTGTGCGCGGGTAAGTCAGCGAGCTTTTGGACAGCTTTGGCCGCTAAGCGTTCGTCATGCTCAACCGCTTCGCGTTTGAGGCGTGCCGTGCGCGCGTCATAACGCTGACGGGCGAGGTCGGCCAACTCTTGCGGCCATGAGGCCCAACCACTGAGATTGATGTCGATGGGTTCGAGTGAGATGCAATCCACTGGGCAAGCCGGAATGCACAGCTCGCAGCCGGTGCAGTAGGGTTCTACGACCGTGTGCATGCGCTTGTTGGCACCCACGATGGCATCTGTGGGGCAAACTGCAATGCAAAGCGTGCAACCAATGCACCAAGCCTCGTCAATGATGGCGATGGTGCGCGGGCCTTCTAAGCCGTTCTCTGGGTTCAGGGGAAGGGCTGGCTTGCCGGTGAGGGCGGCCAGCCGTTCAACGCCTTCTATACCGCCTGGTGGGCATTGGTTGATGTCAGCCTCGCCAACGGCCATGGCCTCGGCGTAGCGCTGACAGTCAGGGTAGCCACAACGCGTGCATTGCGTTTGTGGCAGGGCGTTGTTGAGCTGTTCGACCAGACTCACTTTTTAGCGGTAGCTGCTTTTTTGGCAGCAGGCTTGGCCGCAGATTTCACTGGTGCAGCTTTCTTCGCAACTGGTGCTACTTTCTTGGCTGCAACTTTGGCTTTGGGCTTGGCAGTGGATTTGCCTTGGCCTTTGTTGTGTTCCAAGATGAAGCGCTTGACGTGTGGGTACACCACTTCGCGCCAACGACGACCACTGAAGATGCCGTAGTGACCTGCGCCTTTGACTTCCAAGTGGTGCTGTTCTTTGCGCACGATGCCACTGCACAGCTTGTGGGCGGCTTCGGTTTGGCCAGAGCCAGAGATGTCGTCGAGTTCACCTTCTACGGTCAGCAATGAGGTGGTGCGAATGTCTTGTGGGCGCACCAGTTCCAGCTTGCCTTGTGGGTTCTTGATTTCCCATGTGCCGCGTACCAACTTGAACTCTTGGAATACCGTATTGATCGTTTCCAAATAGTAGTCAGCATCCATGTCGAGCACCGCGTTGTACTCGTCATAAAAATCGCGGTGTGAATCAACACTGGAGTTGTCACCCTTGATCAAGTCTTTGAAGTAGTCGTAATGGCTCTTCAAGTGACGATCAGGATTCATAGCCACAAAGCCCGTGTGTTGCAAGAAGCCTGGGTACACGCGACGGCCTGCACCTGGGAAGTTGTCTGGCACACGGTAGATCACGTTGTTTTCAAACCAGCTGTGGCTCTTGTTCATCGCCAAATTGTTCACCGCGGTGGGTGATTTGGTGGCGTCAATCGGGCCGCCCATCATGGTCATGGTGATGGGGGTCTTCTCGCCACGGCTGGCCATGAGGGATACAGCGGCCAACACGGGCACGGTGGGTTGGCACACGCTCATGATGTGGCAGTTGCCGTATTTGCTTTGCAAATCACGGATGAACTCTTGCACGTAGTTCACGTAGTCGTCGAGGTGAAATTCACCCTCGCTCAGTGGCACCAAGCGTGCGTTCTTCCAATCGGTGATGTAGACCTTGTGGTCTTTGAGCATGGTGCGCACGGTGTCGCGCAACAAGGTGGCGTAATGGCCAGACAGAGGGGCCACGATCAACACCACAGGTTGTGCTTTGAGTTTGGTCAGTGTGTCAGCGTCGTCCGTGAAACGCTTGAAACGGCGCAACTCACAAAATGGCTTGTCCATCTCGATGCGCTCATGGATGGCGACTTCAGTGCCTTCGACTTCCACCGACTTGATGCCAAATGCAGGCTTCTCGTAGTCTTTGCCCAAGCGGTACAGCAAGTCGTAACCGGCGGACACGCGCTGTGCCATTGGGTTTTGGGCAATGGGGGAGTTGGTTTGACCGTAAAGTTTGGAAGCTGCCTGCGCAAAGTCTGCGAACGGCTCCATCAGGCTACGTTGTGTTTCGAAGATTTGGTAAAGCATGGTTTTGTCTTAAAAAATGTTGCAGTGCAATATAGCAGCTGTTGCTTGGTTCAAAATGGAGTCTGTCCTCCAATTTACTTTTTATAACTATTTGTCTTAGACCTTGATGAATACGTCAATACGCACCAAACGCATGCCCGTTCTTTTTGTGGGTCACGGCAGTCCCATGAACGTGATTGAGGACAGTCCTTATCGTCGTGCATGGCAAGCCTTAGGTGCCCAGTTCGGCGTGCGATGGGCTAAGCCAACGTTGATTTTATGTATCTCTGCCCACTGGATCACGCAAGGTTGGTGGCTCACAGGGATGGATCAGCCAAAAACGATCCACGATTTCGGTGGTTTTCCGCAAGAACTGTTTGAACAGCAATACCCAGCACCTGGTGCTCCTGAGTGGGCATTGCAAACCGCACAGCAGTTGCGTCAGCCACACAGCGGCGAAGCTGTGGGCATAGACCTCACAGCTTGGGGCTTAGACCACGGCGCTTGGGGGGTGCTCAAGCCGATGTTTCCAGCGGCTGATATTCCTGTGGTGCAACTGAGCATGGACTACCACCGCCCACCTGCAGAGCACTTTGCACTGGGTCAGCAGTTGCGTAGCTTGCGCGAGCAAGGTGTGCTCATCGTGGCCAGTGGTAACACCGTGCACAACCTACGCACCATCAACCGCTCAGCCGCTGATAACCAAGCCTACGACTGGGCGATTGATTTTGACCAATGGGTGGCCGAGCAAATCACATCGGGACACTTAGAGGCGTTGATGGGCTTTCAAGCGCAAGGTGATATCGCCAAGATGTCGCACCCCAGCTACGACCACTTCTTGCCTTTGCTCTACGCCGCAGGCGCGGCGGAGGCGGGTGAACCTGTTGAGTTTTTCAACGAGGGCTATCAGTTGGCGTCGATTGCGATGCGATCCGTCATTTGGGGTTAAAAAAAGGGCCTGTCAAGGCCCTTTTTCTTGGCTGCACGCAAGGCGTGCAATCGGTGTGCAGTTACATCACTTTGGCAATTGCCTGACACACGTAGTCGATGTTCTTGCTGTTCAACGCAGCCACGCACATGCGACCTGTGTCGGTGCCGTACACACCAAACTCAGAGCGCAAACGCACCATTTGGTCTTTGCTCAAACCTGAGTAGCTGAACATGCCGATTTGGGTGGTGATGAAGCTCATGTCTTGCTTCACGCCAGCGGCTTTGAGGCCGTCTACCAGTTTTTGGCGCATGGCTTTGATGCGCACGCGCATTTCGCCTAATTCTTTTTCCCACAAAGCGCGCAACTCAGGGTTGTTTAAAACGGCTGCCACCACTGCACCGCCGTGGATCGGTGGGTTGGAGTAGTTGGTGCGAATCACGATTTTGAGTTGGGACAACACGCGTCCTGCCTCTTCTTTGTCAGCGCACAACACGCTCAACGCACCCACGCGCTCGCCGTACAGGCTGAAGCTCTTAGAGAACGAGGTGGACACGAAGAAGCACAGGCCAGCGTCGACAAACTTTTGAATCACAGCGCCGTCTTCGGCAATGCCGTGACCAAAGCCTTGGTAGGCCATGTCCAAGAAAGCAGTGAGGTTTTTGGCCTTGACCACTGCCACCACTTGGTCCCATTGCGCAGCCGTGATGTCATAGCCGGTTGGGTTGTGGCAGCAAGCGTGCAACACCACCACGGTGCCAGCAGCCGCCGCGTTGAGTGAGGCCAGCATGCCTTCAAAGTTCACGCCGCGTTTGTCGGCGTCGTAGTAAGCGTAGGTGTCGACCTTGAAACCGGCATTGGTGAACAAAGCGCGGTGGTTTTCCCAGCTGGGGTCAGAAATCAACACGGTGGCGTTGGGGTTCAAACGCTTCAAGAAGTCAGCACCGATTTTCAAGCCGCCTGTGCCGCCAATGCCTTGCACGGTGGCCACGCGGCCAGAGGTGACGGGCTCCGAGTCAGCACCGAAGACCAAGTCTTTGACAGCGGCGTCATACGCCACGATGCCGTCGATAGGCAAGTAGCCGCGCGCTGTGGGCGTGGCCATCATGGTTTTTTCTGCGGCTTGCACGCATTGCAACAGGGGCAGTTTGCCGTTGTCGTCGAAGTACACACCCACGCCGAGGTTGACCTTGTTGGGGTTGGTGTCGGCGTTGTATTGCTCGTTGAGACCCAAGATAGGGTCGCGGGGTGCCATTTCGACAGCGGTAAACATTGACATCGTCAGTCCTTGATCACGGATAAAGAGGGGAGGTTAGGTAAACAAGCGCCGTCTGCGGTAGGCTAGCGTGTTCGGCCTCAATTTTAAGGGTCAACCCGTATGGTTTTTGAAACCATGCGTTTTTTTCGAGCCATACCGTTTGCATCACCATGTCTGACACCGCAGAAACACTTCCTGACGCATCGCCAGCCGCAGCCACACAAGCGCCAGAGCAGCCAAAAGGCACGATGGTCAGCTACCCAGGCTCGCCGTTCGAGCTGTTTCAGCCGTACCCGCCTGCGGGCGACCAGCCCACGGCCATTGCCCAACTGGTGGAGGGGGTGAACGACGGCGAGGTGTTTCAAACGCTTTTGGGCGTGACGGGCTCGGGCAAAACCTTCACCATGGCCAACGTCATTGCCCAACTGGGTCGACCCGCCATCATCTTTGCGCCCAACAAAACCTTGGCAGCACAGCTGTACAGCGAGTTCCGCGAGTTTTTTCCGAACAACGCGGTGGAGTATTTCGTCAGCTACTACGACTACTACCAGCCCGAGGCCTATGTGCCGCAGCGCGATTTGTTCATCGAAAAAGACAGTGCCATCAACGAGCACATCGAGCAAATGCGACTCTCGTGCACCAAGAGCATCTTGGAGCGCCGCGATGTGATCGTGGTGGCCACGGTGTCGGCCATCTACGGTATCGGCGAACCCGAGAGCTACCACCAGATGATCATGACGTTGCGTGCCGGCGACAAAGTGGGCCAGCGCGATGCCATTGCCCAGCTGGTGCGCATGCAGTACGAACGTAACGACCAAGATTTTTCACGTGGCAAATTCCGCGTGCGCGGCGACACGATTGACGTGTTCCCTGCTGAACACTCAGAGCTGGCCATTCGCATTGAGTTGTTCGATGACGAGATTGAAAGCCTGCAACTGTTTGACCCGCTCACGGGGCGCATTCGTCAAAAGATTCCGCGCTTCACCATCTATCCATCCAGCCACTACGTCACGCCGCGTGACCGCGTGTTGGCAGCGGTAGAAACCATCAAGGTGGAGTTGGCAGACCGTTTGAAAGAACTGGTGGGCATGAACAAGTTGGTCGAAGCGCAGCGCTTAGAGCAGCGCACGCGGTTCGATTTGGAAATGCTCAGCGAAGTGGGTCACTGCAAAGGCATTGAGAACTACACCCGCCATTTGTCGGGTGCACCTCCCGGCGCACCGCCCAGTACCTTGACTGATTACATGCCCAAAGACTCGGTCATGTTCTTGGACGAAAGCCACGTCATGATTGGTCAACTCGGCGGCATGTACAACGGTGACCGTGCGCGTAAAACGACCTTGGTGGAATACGGCTTCCGTTTGCCCAGCGCCTTGGATAACAGGCCTTTGAAGCTCGATGAATTTGAAAAACGCATGCGCCAAGTGGTGTTTGTGTCGGCCACGCCCGCCGAGTACGAAAAAACCCACGCCAGCAAAGTGGTGGAGCAGTTGGTGCGCCCCACAGGTTTGGTTGACCCGATTGTGGAAGTGCGCCCCGCCACGCACCAAGTGGACGATGTGCTGCAAGAAATTCGCATTCGTGTGGAGTTGAACGAGCGCGTGCTCATCACCACGCTCACCAAGCGCATGGCCGAGCAGCTGACGGATTACTTGACTGATAACGGTGTGAAAGTGCGCTACATCCATAGCGATGTGGACACCGTGGAGCGCGTTGAAATCTTGCGTGATTTGCGCTTGGGCACGTTTGATGTGCTGGTGGGCATCAACTTGCTGCGCGAGGGCATTGACTTGCCCGAGGTGTCTCTGGTGGCCATTTTGGATGCTGACAAAGAAGGCTTCTTGCGCTCAGAGCGTAGCTTGATTCAAACGATTGGTCGTGCGGCGCGTAACCTGAGTGGTAAAGCCATTTTGTACGCAGATCGCATGACCGAGTCGATGAAAAAAGCGATTGGCGAAACCGAGCGTCGCCGAACCAAGCAGATCGCGCACAACCTCGAGATGGGCATCACCCCACGCGGCGTGTTCAAGCAAGTGCGCGATTTGATCGATGGTGTCTACAGCGAGAAGGCCGGCATAGAAGCCCAAGAACGTGAACTGCAACGCGCCGCCATCGAAGACATGAGCGAACGCGATGTGGCCCAAGAAATCAAACGCCTTGAAAAGCTGATGATGGAACACGCCCGCAACCTCGAGTTTGAAAACGCCGCCCGCGTGCGTGACCAACTGGCCACTCTGCGCGAGCAAGCGTTTGGCGGGGCAGGGCATGACAACGTGGCTGTGCTGGCTCAAAAAGCCTAGCCGTAACCCTTGGGCCTTGTCATCGACAAATAGGGCTATTCGCTGAGTACCCGAGCAAATCCGTGGGGGATTAAGCTATACTTGACCTAATTAGTCGACAAAGCCCAAACCTGAAGGAGCTTGCCATGCGTCTCACCACCAAAGGCCGTTTTGCGGTCACTGCCATGATTGATCTGGCCCTGCGTCAAAACAGCGGCCCCGTCACCTTGGCGGCCATCAGCCAGCGCCAACAAATCTCACTGTCTTACCTCGAACAGTTGTTTGGCAAACTGCGCCGCCACGACTTGGTGGAATCCACCCGTGGCCCAGGCGGAGGTTATTCGCTGGGTCGCAAAGCTGCGGACATCACTGTGGCCGACATCATCTTGTCGGTGGACGAACCCATCGATGCCACCCACTGCGGCGGTAAAGAAAACTGTTTGGGCGAAACTGGCCGTTGCATGACGCACGAGCTGTGGGCTTCACTCAACCAACGCATGGTGGAGTTTTTAGATTCCGTCACGTTGCAAAAGCTGGTGGATGAACAAATCGCCAAAGGCGTTGAGATTGAAAACAAGCCCACTTTGAAACGCGCCATCCAGCCGATGCCTGTGGTCAAACCTATTCGCGTGAATGCGCCTAATTCGGTGTTTGCCCTTGGCAACGCCTTTGCTAAATCTTGATGGACCCATCATGGACATGACACCTCATTTCCCCATTTACCTCGACTACGGCGCGACCAATCCGTGCGACCCACGCGTGGTGGACGCCATGATTCCTTGGTTGCGCGAGCACTTTGGCAATCCCGCATCACGCAGTCACGCATGGGGCTGGGAAGCCGAAGCTGCGGTTGAAAAAGCCCGTGAAGATGTGGCTTCGCTCATCGGCGCTGATCCACGCGAAATCGTGTGGACCTCGGGTGCGACTGAGTCGAACAACCTCGCCATCAAAGGCGCGGCACATTTCTACAAGTCCAAAGGCAAGCACCTCATCACCGTGAAGACCGAGCACAAAGCGGTGCTCGACACCATGCGTGAGCTGGAGCGTCAAGGCTTTGAAGTGACTTACCTCGATGTGCAAGAAGACGGCATGTTGAGCATGGATGCGCTCAAAGCCGCCATTCGCCCCGATACGATTTTGATCAGCGTGATGTTCGTGAACAACGAAATCGGCGTGATCCAAGACATCGCTGGCATTGGTGCGATGTGCCGCGAAAAAGGGATCATCTTCCACGTGGACGCAGCACAAGCCACCGGCAAAGTTGAGATCGATTTGGCGACTTTGCCTGTTGACTTGATGAGCTTGGCTTCTCACAAAACTTACGGCCCTAAAGGTATTGGCGCTTTGTATGTGCGTCGCAAACCCCGTGTGCGCTTGGAAGCGCAAATGCACGGTGGCGGCCACGAGCGCGGCATGCGCAGCGGCACCTTGCCAACGCACCAGTGCGTGGGCATGGGCGAAGCGTTCCGGATTGCCAAAGAAGACATGGCCAAAGATTTGGCCAAAGCCAAAGCTTTGCAAAAGCGTTTGCTCGATGGTTTCAAAGACATGGAGCAAGTCTTCATCAACGGCAACATGGAGCACCGTGTGCCCCACAACTTGAACATCAGTTTTAACTATGTGGAAGGCGAGTCACTCATCATGGGTATCAAGGGCTTGGCGGTGTCGTCGGGCTCGGCCTGTACGTCTGCTAGCTTGGAGCCTAGCTATGTCTTGCGTGCCCTAGGTCGCAGTGACGAGTTGGCACACAGCAGCTTGCGCATGACGATTGGTCGCTTCAGCACCGAAGAGGAAATTGACTACGCGATTGAAACCATTCGCCTCAACGTGGCCAAGCTGCGGGACTTGAGCCCTTTGTGGGACATGTACAAAGAAGGTATCGACATCAGCACCATCCAATGGGCTGCGCACTAACTAAGGAGATTCACCATGGCTTATTCTGAAAAAGTGGTTGACCACTACGAAAACCCCCGCAACGTGGGCTCCTTTGACAAGGGCGACGACTCTGTGGGCACCGGCATGGTGGGCGCGCCTGCTTGCGGTGACGTGATGAAGTTGCAAATCAAGGTCAACCCCACCACTGGCGTGATTGAAGATGCACGCTTCAAAACCTACGGTTGCGGTTCCGCCATTGCTTCTTCGTCGCTCGTGACCGAGTGGGTCAAGGGCAAAACCTTGGACGAAGCAGCAGCTTTGAAGAACAGCGAAATCGCTGAAGAGCTGGCGTTGCCGCCTGTAAAAATTCACTGCTCCATCTTGGCCGAAGACGCCATCAAAGCGGCTGTGGATGATTACAAAAAGAAACACGCTGCGGCTTAACTCAAGAAGAACAACATGGCTGTCACACTGACTGAAGCTGCGGCACGGCACGTGACCCGCTACCTTGCCAAACGCGGCAAGGGTGTGGGCGTGCGTTTGGGGGTCAAAACCACGGGCTGTTCGGGCTTGGCCTACAAGCTGGAATACGTGGACCAACAAGAACCAGAAGACGTGATTTTTGAAGACCACGGCGTGAAGGTCTTGGTGGATCCCAAGAGCTTGGCCTACATCGACGGTACGCAACTGGACTTCGTGCGCGAAGGCCTGAACGAGGGTTTCAAATTTTCGAACCCGAACGAACGTGACCGTTGCGGTTGCGGCGAATCGTTCCGTATTTAAATTTCGACAGACTGAAGCGAGGCGTGACGTGAACGAACCGGCCCTGCCGTTGTCGGCCCAGCTCGCGGTCAGCGACTTTGAACTCTTCGGCGTGCCTGCGCAATTTGCACAAGACCGCGCCCAGCTCGATGCGCGTTGGAAAGATTTGCAACGCGAAGCCCACCCCGACAAATTTGCCTCTCAAGGCACAGCCGTACAACGTGTGGCCATGCAATGGTCGGTGCGCATCAACGAGGCCTACCAACGCTTGAAAGACCCGATGCGCCGCGCTGCCTATTTGTGCGAACTGGGCGGCGCACCCATTCAAGCCGAGAACAACACTGCCATGCCCGCTGCATTTTTGATGCAGCACATGGAATGGCGCGAGGCCATGGACGATGCCACTGACGTGGCCGCACTCGAAGACTTGTTTGACGAAGTGCAGCAAGCCCACAAAACGGCCTTGCAGCAATGTGCGCAACTCATCGACACAGCGCACGACTTGCCCGCTGCGGCGCAGCAGGTGAGGGGGCTGATGTTCATCGAGAAGTTTTTGCACGACATCGCAGCCCGAATTGATCAATTAGACGCCTCCTGAAAGCGACAATACATACCTATGGCGTTGTTACAAATTTCCGAACCTGGCCAAGCGCCGGACCCACACCAGCGACGCATCGCGGTGGGTATTGACTTAGGCACTACTCACTCGCTCGTGGCTTCTATGCGCAACGGCGTTGCCGAGTGCTTGCCCGATGCAGAAGGTCATGTCATCTTGCCCTCGGCCGTGCGTTACCTTGAAAACGATGGTCGTCAAATTGGTCGCGCCGCTTTGGCTTCGCAAGCCGAAGACCCACAAAACACGCTGGTGTCTGTGAAGCGTTTCATGGGCCGCGGAGTGGCCGACATTGCCAACCGCGATCAGTTGCCCTATGTGTTTGTGGACAAGCCCGGCATGTTGGCCATTCAAACCCGCGTGGGCGAGAAGTCTCCTGTTGAGGTGAGCGCCGAAATTTTGGCCACCTTGCGCTTCCGTGCCGAAGACACCTTCAACGACGATTTGTACGGTGCGGTCATCACCGTGCCTGCGTACTTTGATGACGCCCAACGCCAAGCCACCAAAGATGCCGCGCAACTTGCAGGCATCAACGTGCTGCGTCTGATCAACGAGCCCACGGCTGCAGCCATTGCCTATGGCTTAGACCAAGCCAGCGAAGGCGTGTACGCCGTGTACGACCTCGGCGGCGGCACGTTTGATATTTCTGTATTGCGTTTGACGCGCGGTGTGTTTGAAGTGCTGGCCACCGGCGGTGATTCTGCTTTGGGTGGTGACGACTACGACCGCGCTTTGGTCGATTGGGTGCAAGCCCAAACCGGCTGCGTCATTGCGACACCGGCAGATAAATCTAATGTGTTGGTGGCGGCGCGTGTTTGCAAAGAAGCTTTGTCTGCTTCTGACAACGCCAAGTTTGAAGTGGCCTTGTCGAGCGGTGCGCTGAGTCACACCGTCACACGTGCCGAGTTTGAAGCCGCCACGGCAGCGCTGACCCAACGCACCTTGTCTGCCGTGCGCAAAGCTTTGCGCGATGCCAAGCTCAGCAAAGATGACATTCAAGGCTTGGTCATGGTGGGCGGCTCCACCCGCATGCCGCAAGTGCAGCAAGCGGTGGCAGACCTGTTGGGCTGCGCACCGCTGAACAATCTCAACCCAGACGAAGTGGTGGCCCTGGGCGCTGCCATTCAAGCCAACCAGCTGGCAGGCAACAACCCCGATGGTGAGTTGCTGTTGCTGGATGTGATTCCGTTGTCGCTCGGCATTGAAACCATGGGCGGTTTGGTCGAGCGCATCGTGCCGCGTAACCAAACCATTCCCACGGCGATGGCGCAAGACTTCACCACCTATCAAGATGGTCAAACCGCTTTGGCTTTGCATGTGGTGCAGGGTGAGCGTGACATGGTGTCTGACTGCCGCAGCTTGGCACGCTTTGAGCTGCGCGGCATTCCTCCCATGGCCGCAGGCGCTGCGCGCATTCGCGTGACCTTCACGGTGGACGCCGATGGCATGGTGAGCGTGAGCGCGTTAGAGCAGCTCAGTGGCGTCACGGCCAACATCACGGTCAAGCCGTCTTACGGTTTGTCGGACGACCAAATTGCTGCCATGCTGCAAGACAGCTTCAAGACGGCAGAGCAAGACATCAAAGCGCGTGCTTTGGTCGAAGCCCGTGTGGATGCTGACCGCATGTGGCTGGCCACGCAAAGTGCCTTGCAAGCCGATGGCGATTTGCTGTCTGCCGAAGACCGCGCGCGCATTGACGCGTTGATGGTGGCTACGCTAGAAGCTAAAAAACTAGAAGACGCAGCTGCCATTGAAGCCATCACCGAAGCGTTGGCCAAAGGCACCGAGGCCTTCGCCGCACAACGCATGAACCGAGGCATTCAACATGCCTTGGCCGGACAAAACATCGAGAACATTTAAATGCCTGTCATCAAAATTTTGCCCCACGCCGAACTCTGTCCACAAGGTGCCGAGCTCCAAGCTGCTGCCGGTAGCACCATCTGCGAAGTGCTGTTGGAAAACCACATCAACATCGAACACGCCTGCGACATGAGCTGCGCTTGCACCACCTGCCACGTCATCGTGCGCGAGGGGTTCAAGTCGCTCAACGAAGCCGATGAAAACGAAGACGATTTGCTCGACCGTGCTTGGGGCTTGGAACCCAATTCACGTCTGAGCTGTCAAGCCATCGTGGCTCAGCAAAACTTGGTGGTGGAAATTCCAAAGTACACCATCAACCACGCCAAAGAAAACCACTGACCATGCGCCAGATTTTTCTAGACACCGAAACCACAGGCCTCTCGGCCGACAACGGCGACCGCGTCATTGAGATTGGTTGCGTCGAGCTGCTGCACCGAAAGCTCACGGGTAACAACTTGCATTTCTATCTGAACCCCGAGCGTGACAGCCACGAAGACGCCTTGCGCGTTCACGGCATCACCAATGAGTTCTTGAAAGACAAGCCCAAGTTTGCTGAGGTGGTCGATCAGTTTTTGGAATACATCGAAGGTGCAGAAATCATCATTCACAACGCGCCGTTTGATGTTGGCTTTTTGAACAAAGAGCTAGAGCTGCAAGGACGCAAACCTTTCACCAGCTATGTGGATGGCATCACCGATACCTTGGTGATGGCCAAAGAAATGTTCCCCGGCAAGCGCAACTCGCTGGACTCCTTGTGTGACCGTTTAGAAGTCGACAACTCAGGCCGCACATTGCACGGTGCCTTGCTCGATGCCGAGTTGTTGGCCGATGTGTACATCAACATGACGCGTGGCCAAGACGCCTTGCTCATGGAGGTGGAGAGCAACGACGAACAAACCCGTACTACAGAACGCGTGGACCTCAGCAGCTACCAGCTGCCGGTGATTACCGCTACCGAGCAAGAGATGGCGCAACACACAGATGTGCTGACTCAGCTGGATAAATCGAGTGGCGGAAATACGGTTTGGCGAAAACTGGAGAATTCTGTGGCATAATATCGGTCTTTCCAGAGATGGAAAGACGGTAAAAATGGGCGATTAGCTCAGGGGTAGAGCACCACATTCACACTGTGGGGGTCGCAAGTTCGAAACTTGCATCGCCCACCATTTTTACCAAACTAATTCAAGCACTTAGAAGCGATTCTCAGTGCTTTTTTTATGTCCAAAGTGGCATGGGTAAGTGCAAAGTTCCCCACTTTAGTGATCGCTGAATTGAATTGAGATTCACCATTTGGATCATCTCAAGAATGGGTGACACTTGTGCCGAGTTGATAGATAGCAGTTGCGTCATTTGTTCTGCGACAGGCTTCAAGAAGCGTTCTTTGTATTGACGGGTTTGTGTTTCAGCGATGCAAGCATCGATTCTTTTCAATGTCGCTGAGGTAGCCCTGCTTCATTTTTTCACGATCATGCTCAATGTAGCGAAGCACTTCCAGTTCAATGCTGGATAACTCTTTGCTGTGAAAGGGCGGCAAACCCAGCAGCCCTAACTTCTTACCTTATTCAAGTAGGTTGAATCGTTTTTGGAGAATAGATGTCGCAATGAGGCAGTGATCTTTTTGAATACTTCGGTGGTTAATTTGATGTTTTGCTGGGTAATTTTTATGAATGCTACCTATACAAGTTCTTAGGGCGTCATGCGATGATATACAGCTAGGTTCACGACGATAGTCACTTACAAATGGGCGCCCACAAGAATTTTTACCAAACGCTGGGGTTGCTTCCACAGGTCGATGATGTAGTCATTAAGGCTGCATATAAAGCACTGGCTCAAAAGTACCATCCCGACAAAAATAAAACCAATAAAGAAGCCCATACGCAAATCATGGCCGAGTTGAATGCGGCTTATGCAGCGATTGGCACCAAAGCGAAACGCAAGGCGTATGACGAATTGCTCAAACCAACCGCTGACGTCAAAGCCAAAAAAACCAAACCACCTGCGACATCGCACAGTGAGTTGATTGAAAAACTAGAAACATCGGCGGTTGACGAGATGGTTGTGGTCGCACTGTATGAGCAGCACTTTTCAACCAGCGTGACTATCAATGCGGGTTGGGTGAATACATATTCCATCAAGCAAGGGAATGCAAAAGTGACGCTTAGATTCACAGATCTAAAAGCGCGAATCATCGAAAAATTAAAGCAGCAATGATTGGTCGATATGCAATACCCATTTGAAAACTTCAGGGCATCCGAGCCGCAAAGCAGTCTGTTGGATAAAAAATTTCTCCAAGTTGCCGCTGTGATGCCTGAATTTTTCAGAGGGATGGCGGTGGCGCATACAAGCATCGATCAGAAGAACTTATATGGTCGACCTGGGGGTATTCGTCAAGACTTGGGTGTAGAAACATCGCTCAAGCTTTTGCTGATTGCCTGCTGCAATGATCGCCTCATCACGTCACATGAGTCGGCCAGATCCGTCATTGAAAAATTACGTGTGTTGACCCTCTTGTATTACGCCAAGACTGCCAACCTGAAGGCTTGCTTGTTTTTTGGCTACTACTTCTATGGTCAACATGCGAACGCACAATATGTTGTTAAAAATATCCTGGCTCAAAATGATTTTTTAGTGGGTCTGAATCCAAATAGCCATGATGCGTCAGAACGAACGTCGCTGCTCAAAGGCCTGCGGCCACACGCTTGGTATCGCACGCAGTCTGGGATTGGCGACAAACTGAGTGATGTGTTTATCCTTGACGGCGACTTCATTCGCACAGATCTGCCGCATCCTGGTTTTCAAATTCACTTCAGAAAATCGGGGATGTACGACATCCGGGCCCCTATTTTTTTGGAGACCTCTGAGGTCGAGACACCACTGATCAACCAAGGCAAAGTGATCGTGTCTTGTCCTCAATGTGGTCAAAAGTGCAGGGGGGCTTTGTATTCAAACATTGAGGTAACTTGTCCGAAATGTTCGAAAAAATGGACCCAAAAAACATAGATGTCTCCTTTACTTTTCTTCCTCTTGTATTTCCGCTGATCAAACCCATTTAGTTTGATGAGAGCGTCACATTGGTGTTGCACAATGCAGCGCCGCTGAATGGTTCAGTTTGGATGGAAAGGTTTTATGCCCATGTTGTCTCGTTTGTTGAAATCTGTTTTAGCCGCTGCGTTGGTCCTGAGTGCCACACTCGCGTTGGCATTGCCCACGCCCAAAGACATCGAAGCAGCCGTGGCTGCTGGCCACTACACACAGGCAGAAAGCATGCTGCGCGAGGTGTTGCAAGACAAACCGCAAAGTGCCAAAGCCCATTACGAGCTCGGCCAAGTGTTGGCCCATGAGCATCGTTACAAAGAAGCACAAACCGAACTGCAAAAGGCCAAAGACATTGACCCGTCATTGAAGTTCGCCACCAGCGCTGAAAAATTCAACACCGTGTTGGCCAAGGTGAATGATTTGGCTGCTGCGTCCACATCGTCTGTGGTGATGGCGCCATCGGTTGCTCCCGGCACACATGCCTCGACGAAGGCCGCACCAGAAGCTGCCGCTAACAACGGTGGCTCACCTTTGATATATGTCTGGCTGGCAATTGCCGGTTTGGTGGTGTTAGGTCTGTGGCTGCGTCGCTCTGCTGCGAATGTATCTGTTGCATCCCCGATGGGCACCACACCCGCACAACGAGGCTTTGGTGCGCAGTTCACACCCAATGCAGCGCCTGCTGGTTATGCGCCGCAGGGATATGGCCCTCAGGGGTACGCACAGCCCGCTAGCGGTGGTTCCACCATGACCGGTGCGGTGGTCGGTGGTTTGGCTGGCGTCGCTGCAGGTTACGCCTTGTCTAAGGCCTTAGAAGGCGATCATCACACGTCTGCACCTGCTTCTTCAGGCACATCGCCCGCAGTCGACAACGGCGGCTATGTGCCGTTTGATGCAGCTACTCAGTCAGACCTTGGTTCTTTCGATGCAGGATCTGGCAACGACTGGGACAACGCTGACACAGGTGCTGGTAGCGACGACAGTTGGTAATTCAAGATTAGCCAGTCGCGAGTAGGGCCTGAGACACCACGTCTTGCGTCAGCTTCATGGCTGCTTTGTGTGTGGCCGTCATCGGGCGGCGTGCTGACCACACCAGCATGAGTTGGCTCATGAGCTTGGGTTTTTCCACGCGGTGTGTGGTGAAGTCTTCGGGTTTGGCAAAGTTGCTCAATGTGTAGGCGGGTAGCACGGCGTAGCCCATGCCTTCTTTGACCAATTCCAAAATGGCGTTCAAGCCATCAATCTCCAACACAATGTTGGGCTTGCAGTTGAGCCGCAGCATTTCGGTGTCAATCAACAATCGGAATGCATTGGGGCGACTGGGGGCGATGAGGGGCAGATTGGCCAAGTCAGCCAGTTGCACCACGTTTTTAAGCGATGCATTGCCTGCCAGTGGTTTGCTTTTTTTCCCGGCAATCAATACCAAGGTGTCTTCATGCAGCACTGTCATTTCTAAATCAGGGGAGGGCGCTGGGTTGTAAAGCACGGCCATGTCTAGACGGCCCGCACGCAAGCTTTCCACCATCAATACTGAAAAGCCCTCTGTCAATGACAGCTGCGCATGCGGCAAGGTGTGACGAAACGACATCGTCAGCGGCACAGTCACCAGCTTGGACAAGCTAGGCGGCAAACCAATCGACACACGTCCCGCCAGCGCGCCGCGTACCGAGCCCAGTTCTTCTTGGGCCACCGCCACTTGGTGCAAGATGCCACGCCCATGCTCGAGCATGACCAAACCAGCCTCAGTTACCGTCACGCCGCGGCCATTGCGCATCAACAAGTTTTGGTGCAACTCCACCTCTAGTTGGCGCACATGACGGCTCAGTAGAGGTTGTGGGATGTTCAAAGCAAGTGCTGCTTTGGTGAAGCTGCCCAGTTCGGCCACACGTACAAACGATTCGATTTGTTTGAGTTCCATAGACTTCTCTATTTTGAATAACCTATTGTCCGTTATTTAAAAACGTTATAGCAGCTAGTTCAGCATTTATCGTTGATTTCTGGGGTAAATCTCTAGAATCGTTCGCATGCAAACATCTTCTTCCACTCTTGTGCTGCGCGGTATTTCGTCCATGGCCACAAAGGCTTTGCTGGCTGATTTGACGCAGGCGTACTTTGCACAAACCGGCGTGTCGGTGCAAATCGAATCTGTGGGTGGTGTGGATGCTGCCAAGCGTGTGCAAGCAGGTGAGGCGTTTGACATGGTGCTTTTGGCCTCCGACGCGATTGATAAGTTGATCACCTCGGGCCATGTGCAAACCGGCTCACGCAGCGATTGGGTGCGTTCACCCGTGGCGGTGGCGGTGCAAGCGGGTGCAGCCCGCCCCGACCTGAGCAATGAAGCGGCCGTGAAAGCGGCTGTGTTGGCCAGCCCCACACTGAGCTACTCCACTGGCCCAAGCGGCGTGTACCTAGAAAAATTGTTCGCGCGTTGGGGCATTGCCGACGAAGTGAAGTCACGCATCGTCGTGCCGCCACCCGGCACACCTGTGGGCGCATTAGTGGCCAGTGGCAAAGCCGCTTTGGGCTTTCAACAGTTGAGTGAACTCATTGCCTTGCCCGGCATTGATGTGCTGGGCACCTTGCCTGCGGATGTGGCGTTCATCACCACGTTCTCATCAAGCATTCCCGCAGCTATTGCGGGTGATGCAGCACGCGTGGCAGCGGTGCAATCGTTTTTACAGTTCTTGGCTTCGGCTGGCGTGGAAGACGTCAAACGTAAGCAAGGCATGAACTGGCTTTGATTTTTTAAATTTCATTCTGTAAGGGGTATTCATGTCTCTCATCATCGACGTCCACGGTCACTACACCACAGCGCCTAAGGCCTTGGAAGAATGGCGCAACAAGCAAATCGCTGGCATCAAAGACCCAGCATCTATGCCTAAAGTGTCCGATTTGAAAATCAGCGACGACGAGTTGCGCGAAACCATCGAGACCAATCAACTCGCCAAGATGAAAGAGCGCGGCTCTGACATCACCATCTTCAGCCCACGTGCGAGCTTCATGGCCCATCACATTGGCGATTTCCAAGTGTCATCCACATGGGCTGCCATTTGTAACGAGCTGTGCTTCCGCGTGGCGGAGCTGTTCCCCAACAACTTCGTGCCTGCGGCCATGTTGCCTCAGTCGCCCGGTGTGGACCCAGCCACGTGCATTCCTGAACTGGTGAAGTGCGTCGAGCAATACGGCAACGTCGGCATCAACTTGAACCCTGATCCATCGGGGGGGCACTGGACATCGCCATCGTTGGCCGACAAGTCTTGGTACCCCATCTACGAGAAGATGGTCGAGTACGACATCCCCGCCATGATCCACGTGTCGACCAGCTGCAACGGCTGCTTCCACACCACCGGCGCGCACTATTTGAACGCCGATACCACAGCATTCATGCAATGCTTGACCTCTGACTTGTTCAAAGATTTCCCCACCTTGAAGTTCTTGATTCCTCATGGTGGCGGCGCTGTGCCTTACCACTGGGGCCGTTTCCGTGGCTTGGCGCAAGAGCTGAAAAAGCCATTGCTCACTGAGCACTTGATGAACAACATTTACTTCGACACCTGCGTGTACCACCAGCCCGGTATCGATTTGTTGACCAAAGTGATTCCCGTTAAGAACATCATGTTCGCGTCCGAGATGATTGGCGCGGTGCGCGGCATTGACCCAGAAACCGGTCACTACTACGACGACACCAAGCGCTACATCGAGTCCACGCTCAACCTCAATGCTGACGAGCGTCATCAGGTGTACGAGGGCAACGCACGTCGTGTGTTCTCACGCTTGGACACCAAGCTGAAGTCGCAAGGCCGTTAATTCATTTTTAGGAGATTTCTTATGTACGAACTCGGCGTTGTGTATCGCAACATCAAACGCGCAGACCGCGCAGCTGCAGACGGCTTGGCAGCCTTGGGCTCAGCCACTGTGCACGAAGCCATGGGCCGTGTGGGGCTGCTCAAACCTTATATGCGTCCCATCTTCCCTGGTGCGCAAGTGTCAGGCACCGCGGTGACCGTGCTCTTGCACCCCGGCGACAACTGGATGATGCACGTGGCAGCTGAACAAATTCAGCCCGGCGACATCGTGGTGGCCGCCATCACGGCCGAGTGCACGGATGGCTACTTTGGCGATTTGTTGGCCACGTCTTTCCAAGCGCGTGGTGCACGTGCGCTGATCATCGATGCCGGTGTGCGCGATGTGAAAGAGCTGCAAAAAATGAACTTCCCTGTATGGAGCAAAGCCATCAGCAGCAAAGGCACCATCAAGGCGACCATTGGCTCCGTCAACATCCCCGTGGTGTGTGCGGGCATGTTGGTCACGCCCGGCGATGTCATCGTGGCCGATGACGACGGTGTGGTGTGTGTGCCCGCTGCTCGCGCTGCCGAGACTTTGGCCGTGGCACAAAAACGAGAAAGCTTTGAAGGCGAGAAGCGCGACAAATTGGCTTCTGGTGTCTTGGGCCTCGACATGTACAAAATGCGCGAGCCTTTGGCTGCTGCGGGTTTGAAGTACATCGACTGATCTCAATTCAATTGATGCGCATCTATCGTCGTTTAGCGTTGTTGTTGGTTGCTGTCAGCCTGTGGGGCTTGACGGCATGCGTTGGCACGTTAGAAACACCCTCTGTTGCGCCCGAGGTGCAGCACGCCTTGGCACCTAAGGGTGTGTTGCGTGTTGGGGTTTATTTGGGTAGCCCTACTTCTTGGGTGCGTGACGCCGTGACCGGGCAGTCGCATGGATTGGCTTTGGACTTGGGGCATGCTTTGGGTCAACAACTAGGTGTGCCGGTACAAGTGGTGGAATATCCACGTGTGGCTGAAGTGATCGCCGCGCTTAAAAACGCTGAGGTTGACATGACTTTCACCAATGCCACGTCGGTCCGTGCCAAAGAAGTTGATTTCACGCCTCCTTTGATCCAGTTGGAACTCGGGCTGTTGGTGCCCGCAAATAGTCATATCCACACATTTGCTGATGTGGCACGTTCGGGTGTACGTTTGGGCGTGAGTCAGGGCAGTTCGTCGCAAGGTGTGTTGAGTGCGCGATTGAAACAAACGACGCTGGTACCTGTGCCTTCGCTGAACGTGGCGGAGCAAATGTTGCAACGTGGTGAACTTGATGCGTTTGCAACCAACAAAGGTATTTTGTTTGAGCTGGCTGAAAAAGTACCCGGTGCCCAAGTGTTGAACGACCGTTGGGGGCTTGAGAACTTGGCAATTGCCATCCCTAAGGGACGTGAGGCAGGCCTGCCTTATTTGCGCGACTTTTCTCAAACACTCAAACGTCAAGGTCATCTGCAACGCATGGCCGATCTTGCAGGTTTGCGTGGCATGGCCGAATCTGAATCACAACTGAAGGAATGATCATGAACTTTGCAATACGCGTATGTTGGGTGTTGTTCGTGGGGTTGTTGAGTGGGCAGGCGATTGCACAAGCCTATCCAACCAAACCCATCAAGTTGGTCGTGGGTTACGCCGCAGGCGGTGCGGTGGACGTAGTGGCCCGCACGATTGGTCAAAGCCTCTCTAACAGCATGGGCCAGCCTGTGATCGTGGAAAACAAACCAGGTGCTGGCACCAACATTGCCGTCAAATCGGTAGTGACGGCCGAGCCTGATGGTTACACCTTCATGATGGCCGCCAATGCACTCGCTGCCAACATGTCGCTGTACCAACCCGCGCCGTTTGATGCGGAGCGTGACTTGGTGGCAGTGTCGCTCATCGGTCGTGTGCCTGTGGTAATTGCAGCCAACCCCAATGCGCCTTATGCCAACATCAAACAACTGATTGACGCAGCCAAAGGCAAGCCCAACAGCATTGCATTTGGTTCGCCTGGCAATGGCTCGACGCCACACATGGCGATTGAGTTGTTTGCACGCGCAGCAGGCATCGATTTGCAACACATTCCCTACCGTGGCGGTACACCTGCCATCACCGATGTGATCGGTGGTCAGTTGCCTTTGGTCGCTGTGAACGCGCTTGAAGTGTTGCCGCATGTCAAGAGTGGCAAACTGAAAGTGCTGGCGGTGCTCAGCCCCAATCGCAGTGCCATCTTTCCCGATGTACCCACCATTGCTGAATCTGGTTTTGCTGGCTTTGAAGCCTCGGTGTGGTATGGCATCGTGGCACCTGCCGCCACACCCAAGCCAATCGTGAACAAGCTGCATGACGAAGTGCAAAAAGCTTTGCAAACCAAAGATGTGCGTGAGCGCATGAACGCGGTGGGCGGCGAAGTCGTGCCCGGAAGTGCAGAGATGTTCACCAACCTGATTCGTTCCGAACGCCAGCGTTATGCCAAGCTGGTGCGCGAAGCCAACATTCAACCTGATTAAAGACAAAGAGGAGCAACATGGAGTTTCAAAAGACCCCCGGCTGGATGGACTGGTACACCGGCCCCAGCAAACCCAAATTCAAATTGCCAGCAGGTGCGGTGGACGCCCACTGCCACGTGTTTGGCCCTGGCCACGAATTCCCTTACGCACCTGAGCGCAAGTACACACCGTGTGATGCATCGAAAGCTCAGTTGTACGCCTTGCGCGACCACCTCGGCTTTGCCCGCAACGTGGTGGTGCAAGCCACTTGCCACGGCGCAGACAACCGCGCCATGGTGGATGCCTTGGTCAGCTCTGGCGGCAAAGCGCGTGGCGTAGCCACCGTCAAGCGCAGCGTGACTGACGAAGAGTTGCAAGCCATGCACGACGCAGGCGTGCGCGGCGTGCGCTTTAACTTTGTGAAGCGCTTGGTCGACTTCACACCGAAAGACGAATTGCTTGAAATCGCCAAGCGCATCCAGCTGTACGGCTGGCATGTGGTGATTTATTTTGAAGCGGTGGACTTGCCAGAGTTGTGGGACTTCTTCACCGCCTTGCCCACCAATGTGGTGGTGGACCACATGGGCCGCCCCGATGTGACCAAGCCTGTGGATGGCCCTGAGTTTGAGTTGTTTGTGAAGTTCATGCGCGAACACAAAAACGTGTGGAGCAAAGTCACTTGCCCCGAGCGTTTGTCGGTCTCTGGCCCCAAGGCTTTGAACGGCGAACAAAACGCCTACAAGGATGTGATTCCCTTTGCCAAGCGCATCGTGGACGAGTTCCCCGACCGCGTGATTTGGGGTACCGATTGGCCGCATCCCAACCTCAAAGACCACATGCCCGATGACGGCTTGTTGGTGGACTTCATCCCGCATATCGCGACCACGCCTGAGTTGCAACAAAAACTCTTGGTGGACAACCCGATGCGCTTGTACTGGCCTGAGGAGACTTTTTAATGGCACTCGACAAACCCTACACAGACGTTCCCGGCACCATCATTTTTGATGCCGAGCAATCACGCAAAGGCTACTGGCT
>Ga0213920_1000599_pt1 | contig 25978 bp, 25 predicted proteins | sample McNCre1117MG_FD_161054 | JGI IMG/M metagenome (GOLD analysis project Ga0213920, IMG submission 161054) | Freshwater microbial communities from McNutts Creek, Athens, Georgia, United States - 11-17 MG | ecosystem: Environmental > Aquatic > Freshwater > Creek | place: USA: Georgia | collected...
GCTCCATGGTCGTAGCAGTCAATTTCTCCACATTGCTCAAAGAAGCTTGAGCAGTGAGAGCTTTTACGTTGGTGTTGATTACGGTCATGGTGTTTCTCCTAAAGATCCGTCACAGGGGGTTAATGAAACAGGAATTTGTTTTCCTGATAGCCAGTGAATCGGAAGGGTTGGTTTTTACTTGAGCTTTTTTTCGAAAAAAAACAAAATCTTTACAAAATAACTTGCATCTATATGTATGCAAGCGCCGCACTTAAGCAGCCGCGTTATGCAGCAAGCCTTTGAAGTCTTCTATACCGTGGGCTACACGCACCACCACTTCACTGGGAATTTGACGCACCACCTCACCATTGGCCATGTTTTTCACAAACACAATGGGGTGACCCAACTTCACATCCATGCTGAAGCTCAGTGTGCGACCGCTGTCTTTCATCATTTCATTGAGTTTTTGAATAGCCTCCTCCAAGTTCTTGCGCGCAGCATCGGCGTCAAACTTGATTTCAGCTTTTGGAATGGGCGCAAGAGCTGGAGCCTTGACCTCGACAGGCGCAGGCGCCCCGCCAGGCGCCTTTGCACCAACGACAACAGCCTCAGGCCGAGCAGGAGCTGGCTGAGGCACTTTGGGTTGAATTTCTTGGACCATAAGAACCGCCTTTACCCCAGACAAATGTGGGGTTTCGCCCTAAATCGGATTGAGCAGACGGAACTTTAGGAAAAATTTGAAAAATTAATTAGCCTTTGTTGGTGTAGACCGACATCATGCCGTCAAAGGTCGACTTCAAGCTGGTCTTCTGGCTATTCACACTGCCCACCAGGCTTTCCATGCTGGCGAACTGTTTGTTGTAACGCGCCAACAAGGCTGTCATACGGGTATCGAGCTTGGCCAAGCTATCTTTGTATTTCGCGTTTTGCGTGTCTGCGTTCTGAGTGTTGGTCAACAAGGGGCCGTTAGGGCCAATCAACTTGGACAACTTGCGCATGGCCTCGCCTGCAAAGCCTGCAGGCTGAGAACTGTAGGCGCTGAGACCATTGGTATTACCTGTCATGGTTTTGACGACGTCGTCAAAATTGTCATTCAAGGCGGCATCCAACTTGGTTTCATCCAGTGTCATCACACCCGTGCGGTCGATGCTGATGCCCATCTGCCACATGGCAGTGATTTTGGTACCAGGCGTGTTGGACTCGCCCTGTACCAATGCGCGCATTTGTGCTTTCACGCTGCGCGCGGTGGAGTCACCCACCAAAGTGGCACCATAGGTGTCCACTGTAGATTTGGGGTCTGTCACCACGTTCATCATGGAAGATGCATCGTTGTAACTGGTCACCAAAGCTTTGAACTTTTCTTTGATGGCTGTGGTGTCGCGCACCAAGCTCACATTGGCTGCACCACTGGTGACGGTTTTCAAATCAAGCGTGGTACCGGCCACCACATCGGTCAGGGTATTGGTGCTGCGCGTGAAGGTGATGCCGTCAACTTTGACCTTGGCATCGGTAGCCACCTGATCTGCGGCATTGCCACCAAAAACCAAACCAGGAGAGCCGGAGTTTGGTGTGCTGCTGGTTGTGCCATTGATTTGGGTGTAGCTGGCAGCCAGAGAAAAACTGCCAGTTGCGCCTTTAGCACCGCTGAGCACGATTTGGAAGGGCGAGGCAGAGCCGTCGCCGGTATTCACCAACGTGGCTGTCACACCCGTCTTGGCGGCATTGATGGCATTGACGATGTCTTGTGGCGTATCTTTGCCTGCATCTAAGCTAATGGCGGGCTTGGCACTGCCACCCACTGTCAGCGTCAACGACATGGCGTTACCGCCATTGATCGGCACGCTGGCTGAAGCGAAGCCCGCACTGATGCTGCGTTGCGCCTTGGCCAATTGCAACACTTCAATGTCATGTGTCCCCCCCACTGCGGACGCTGTGGTGGTGACGTTGAAGGCGCTGGGTTGGCTATTGCTGGCCTGCAGCGAACTGAAATTGTTTTGGTCTTTGAGTGCTGTGAATGCTGTATTTAGATCAGACATCACAAACGAAATCGCTGCATAACCAGAAATACGCGCTTCGTTTTTGGTGATCTTGGCGTTGATCGCATTCTTTTGCGGGACAGTTTCCGCATCGACTAAGTTTTGGGCCAAAGCAGCCACGTCCACACCCGAGCCCGCATTGAGCGACGTCAAAAGCTTTTGCGCTGCAGATCGGTTAGCCGCTGCAGTTGCGGCAGCCACGCTCGCAGCGTTGTTGGTCGTCGCTGTGCTTGCGGTGCTTGTCGAAGAAACTGCTGTAGTGGCCATGGTGATGGAATTCTTTAGAGGCTAATCTTGGATCTGATCGGCAATTACATGAAAAACTTAAGCGTCTTTACTTGATGAAATTAAACAAGCTCAACTGCGAAATCTTAGAAAAGCTGCTTTGTGCCGCTTGCAAAGCCAATTGGTCTTTGTTCATGCGCGTCACGGCTTCGGTGTAATCCAAGTCTTCGACATCCGAGCGCGTGCTCTTCAAACGCAAAACCACCTGGTCAAGCACGCTGTTTTGCATGTCGACCACGCTCAAGTCGGTACCAACCTTGGCTAGACCATCACTCACGCCCTGCTGCATGCCATCGACTTCTGACAAACCGCGTTGAATGTTGGTGTGGTCGCTGCTTTTGACTGCCGTCACCAAATCATCCAAAGCTTGGAAAAAGTCCACACCTGTTTTGCCACCTTTGCCATCGTCGCGCACCAAGCGCACAAAGGCATCAGATCCAGGCATGTTCAGGTTCATACGTCGACTATCACCCACGTTGACTTGCATGCGTGCTTGATCGCCTTGGTAGGTCACCACGCCTTTGGCATCTTTGCTGTAAGGGGCCACTCCCGCTTTGCTACCCGAAAACAAATAGTTGCCGTTGCTGTCTTGGGTGTTGCCCAGGCTCATGATTTGTTCACGTAGCGAGCTCAACTCCAATGCCACACTCTGACGATCTGCGGTACTCAGTGTGTCGTTGGCTGCTTGCGTGGCCAACTCTTTGATGCGGCCCAGCACATCACTGGTGTTGGTCAATGCTGTCTCTTGTGCAGTCAGTCGCACGTTCACAGCCTTCAACGTGTCTTGATAACTGGTTTGCCGTGCGAGCTCTGATTCAATGCGAGTCACCAAGGCCGCTTTGTCTGGTGAATCGCTAGGTTTGACAATTTGCAAACCCGTTGACATCTGCTCTTGCACTTTAGACAAGTTGCCTTGGATGTTGCCCATTTGCTGGGTCGCACGTTCAAAGTAGAGGGTGGTTGAAATTTTCATGGTGCTTGTCCTCTATCAATGAATTTGCGCAATCGTGTCAAACAGTTCGCCTGACACCTGCATCGCTTTGGCACACGCTTGATATGCCTGCTGGTAACGAATCAAGGCAGCAGCTTCGTCGTCTAAGTTGACACCCGACACTTTGTCGCGTGCAGCAACTGCTTGATCGTTGACCACCGTCAAGGCTTGTTGCGTGATGATGGCTTGTTGCGCCAGGTTACCCACGCTGTTGATTTGATCAATGTAAGTGTTGGCGATCGTCTTGCCATTGGTAACCGGTTTTTTATTCAGGTCCACCATATCAAGCATGTTGACGTTGTTAGCCAAGCCATCAAAGTTGCCATCGACCGTAAAGCTGTCACCCACTGAGGCAGCATGCGTGAGCTTGATGTTCAAGCCTTGGAAATCAATCACGGGCTCCAAAGCACTCGCATCGTATTGACGGTTGGCTAGTTCGGTGCCGGTTTTTGCGTCGATGATGCTGTAACGATCGGCGGCGGTGAATTTCACGAGCAACGATTGGCTGCGCAAGTTATCACGGCTGTTGACAGGCTCACCACTGAAGCTGGTGGCAACTTTGGCCACGCCTTTGCCAGTAACAAACAACATCAAATCATCAGGGCTACCACCTTCGATATAAGCACCTGTGCGCAAGCCCAGTTTGGCCAAGTCTGCGGGGTTACCGAAGGTCTCGAGTTTGGGATCACCTTGCGTGTAGGCGCTGAATGACAAACGAATGTCGGTCTGCGTGGGATCGGTCGCCAGCATGCGCGTTAAGCGCTCTGTGGCGGTGTAATCCAAAGGCTCCAAGCTCAACGCATTGGTGGTGTAAGTGCCATCGTTGTTTTTACCAGGACCGATGGAAATGCTCTTGACACCCTTCTCATCTGTCACACTCAATTTCAAATCGAGGTTGCTGTCAAATGCAGCCACCACACCTGTTAAGCCTTGCTGGCTGTTGATGCGGTCCATCAGCTGAGTGATCGAGGACATGCCTGGTTTGGCTTCGATCGTGTTGTTGCCAACTTTGATGTTGAATTTATTAGCAATGTCGGCATCGGCCATCTTGGGGTCGAAGGCCTTGATGGTCAATTCACCATTGGCGTATTCAGCGGTGTACTCATCACCAAAACGTTGATCCATCGTGCCAGTGGCTGCGCCAAGTTGCGCTGCCGCATCGCTGGCGGTCAAAGATGCTTTGGTCAAATTACGATGCAAGTCGTCTGTGAATACGAGCTTGTTACCGGCCACGGTCACGTGCAAGGCATTGCGTGTGGCATCGGCCTCATTCAAACGAGCCTCCAGCTCTGCAGCCATACCATTCAAATCAGGTGTCGCAGGATTCAAGTTATCGAGGTTGAGCTTTACACCATCAACCTCCATGCTGAATGCGCTAAATGCATCAGCAGCATCGGCTGTCCCAAAGCTCACGCCTGAAATAGCGGCTTGGGTGCGATCGCTCATGGCGGCAACGAGCTGGGTGGGCGTACCGACAAAATCTTGTTGCGGATAACCAAAACTCACCGTGTAGGACGTGCTATCACCCAGGCCATAAGAGGCTTGATTCAAGTTGACGCCATTGATTTGCAAAGGTTTACCAAATTGCAAGTTTCCGCTAGAGACGTGCAAGTCGCGCACGATTTGCGTCATACGAACTTGACCGTTGTAGGTTCCGAGTTGCATGTTCAACGCGTTGGCACCCGGCTCTAAGGTACCAACGTTGGCATTGATCTGAATGGGCTCGCCATTGGCATTGCGCAGCACTAATTCACCTGATGAGGTGAGGGATGCTTCAACACGCTTGCTGGAATCTAGGGTTGAACTACTGTCTGGATTCAGGGTTTGATTGACAGCGTCAACCAAACCTTTGAGGTCTTTGTAGCCACTGATGACTTCACCGTTGATGGTGAGGCTTTTACCCAAATCAATTTGACCTGTGGGCACACGAATTTCGCTGAACACTTCAGCACGGATATTGGTGACCGATGTTTTTTGATTGATCCAATCCGCCACATCAGAGGGATTGGCTTTGGCTTTCAATTCACCCAGCTTGACGCCATTGAGTGACAACGCGCCTTCAGGAATGTAGTCACCCGTTCCTGGAATACGGTCTGTTTCCATCACAGCAGGAAGCGGAATAGGTGCACCCGCTGCACCGTATTGGTCAAAGTTTTGACCATACAAAACCTTGGCTTTGGCGCCATAGAACAAATCGAGATTGCGGTAGGCGCTGGTGCCCGTTTTATTCAAATACTGATCGCTGTATGTGGCATTGGGTGCAAAACCATTTTGTGGTGTGAACAGTTGGTACTTTTCAGTCTCACTCAAAGTTTGACCCAAGAGCTGACGACCATCACGCGTCATGACTTGCAATTGCTGACCTGGCTCTGCCTCGTCCAAATAAAACGTTGCACCCACACCAGCCGAGAGCGTGGTCACTGGGGCGTACACCTGCGCACCGTCGACCTTGAACGTCACACCCGCCGTCGCGTTAGGGTTGTTCACCAAGTTGGTATTACTCAACGCAGTGGTCGGCGTTTCACCCGTGAAACGCACGCTGGCACGTGTAGAGGTGATGTTGGAGTTACCTTCGCTGACGCGGAATTGCGATGCTGTAGCCACACGCATGCCATCGTTCATGGCCATACGAATACCAGCAGCAGGGCTGCTTGCCGTGGGGTCAAAAGCAAACAAATCTTGACCCATCTGGCCATAGCCATCAATGCCATTTTTCTGAATGCTGTTGGCTTCTTTGGCAAAGGTTTGTGCCAATGCGCTCAAATTTTTCTGAGCTGGCTCAAGCACTTGGCTGATGAAGCTTTGATAGCCACCAATTTGGCCACCACTGGCACTGGCCAATGATTCTGTTTTGCCGTAGGGATCAAGAATCAATTCGACCTTATCTTTGACGGCACTGTTCACACCAATAGGGCGTGCCTTGTTGCCATCCACCACCACGCCTTGGGTCATGGTGGTGCCCATACTGACGGTCACTGTGCCATTGGGGCTGAAACTCGTTTTGATGCGTGCCAAGTCAGACAACTGACGCAAAGTCAAATCACGTCGGTCCAACAGCTCAGGCGGTTGACCTTCAAGTGTTGGCGACTTAGCCATGCTTTGGTTGATCAACGCCAACTGACTGGTGAGCGTGTTGACTTGTGCGGCAGCACCTTCCAAACCTTGGCGTGTTTCTGTGGCGATCAAATCAAGCTGTGTGTTGAGTTCACCAAAGCGCGAGGCGACACCGTCGGCACTGCGCATGAAGCTGGTGCGTTGCACGGTGGATGCTGGATCTGCTGACAAAGCGCTGGCAGCAGCAAAGTAATTGTCAAACGCAGAGCTCAAGCCAATGCTCTTGTCGCCCATGATGTCCATCACACGCTTGGCGTAATCCACCATGGGCTTTTGGCTGGACAAATCACTGGTGCTGTTGCGCAAGTTCGATTCAGCAAACGCATCGAACTGACGCTTGATGGTTTGCAACATGACGCCTGTACCGACGTACATGCTGGCCATTTGTTTGGGTGCTGAGTCTTGCAACACCACGTCTTGACGTGAATAACCTTCGGTATTGACGTTGGCGATGTTGTTACTGACCGTGGTCAGTGCGCGTTGATATGCGCCGATTGCACCACTGCTGATGCCGAGCATGTCACTCATTTAACACCCCCAGAAAATGGCATCTTGAACTCTTGCAAGCTCTTGAGCGGAGCGGGTTTTTCCATGAGGATGCCGCGAGCCATGTCAGCTGCAGTGGGCAGCGCCATGGGCTCTTGCTTCGGATTCAACGGAATTGCAGGGCTACGTGCCTTGAGCAAAGCTTGTGTGCTTGGCTGTGGTGTACCTTGCTGACGCACGGCACGCTCCATATAGGCGCCCACGCCCATTGCCCCACGCTTAGACATTTGCAAGGAAACTTCTTTGTCAAACATACCTTCGAAGGTTTCCATCGCATGCGATTGGTTGTCTTCGTCTTTCATGGGCGCATTGGCTTCGCGCATGGACTTCATCATCATTTGGATGAAGAGGCCTTCAAATTGTTGCGCTGATTCTTTCAGCGCTTTGTCTTGGTTTTGCTGAGCTTTGCCACGCAATTCGCCCAGGCCCGAAAAGTCCATGTAGGACTTCGAGGAAGAGGTGTCGATGGGGTTGCTCATATCAAAACTCGATTAAATGATGACCAACTCAGCGCGCAAGCTGCCTGAGCTTTTCAAAGCTTCAAGAATGGCGATCAAAGCAGAAGGTGTGGCCCCCACTTGGTTGACCGCATCCACAATTTGACGCAGCTCGACACCCGGCTGGAACAAGAACATAGGCTTATTGGGCTCGGCCACTTTGATGTCAGCGTTTTGCACTTCGGTCGTTTGACCACCAGCAAGCATGTTGGGTTGAGATACTTCGTTGGTTGCCGTGATGGCCACCGAGATGGTGCCGTGCGATACCGCCGCAGCCGTCACACGCACAGAGCGATTGATCACCACCGTGCCTGTGCGTGAATTGATCACCACACGTGCTGGGGGTTCACCAGGTGTCACTTCTAATCCCTCAACCATGCTCATGAAAGCAACGCGTTGATTCAAGTTTTGGGGAGCTCGTACCGATACCGAAGTACCGTCAATAGCTTGTGCAACGTCACCGCCAAATTTTTTATTGATCGCATTGACGATAGCAGTGGTGGTCGAAAAATCGTTTTCGCGGATGTTGTAAATCACGTTTTCCGATGTTTCGAAAGGCGTGTCCACAATGCGTTCCACAATCGCACCGCCTGGAATACGAGCTGAAGTGGGCACACCAATTTGGACTTTTGATCCAGCAGCGCTGGCATCAATACCAGTCGCAGTCAGAGCACCTTGAGCCAAGGCATAAATTTCACCATCCACACCACGCATGGCGGTCATGATCAGACTACCACCACGCAAGTTGGATGCTTTGCCAATGGCAGACACGTTGATGTCAATGCGCTGGCCAGGCTTGGCAAAGCCAGGCAAATCAGCCGTCACCAAAACTGCAGCGGTATTTTTAATATCCACACGTGCCGCCGTGGCAGCTTGTTCAAAGTCGGTCAATGGGCCGTCAATGCGCACACCCATTTGAGACAGCATGGCTTTCATGCTTTGAGTGGTGAATGGCACAGAGGCGTCATCACCTGTGCCTTGCAAACCGACCACCAAACCATAACCAATCAATTGGTTAGGACGTTGGGCAGCCAGCGTGGCCAAGTCTTTGACACGATCAGCTTGTGCAGCACTTGTGGCCAAAAGGCACAAGCTGGCTAGCGCAATGCGCAGAAATTGAGACATCGTATTCATGATTAAAACGGCCAGTATTTGTGCATCAAGCTGGTACCCCAGCCGGCTTTGGTGGCGTTAGCCAAGTCACCTGAACCGCGGTAAGCGATTTGTGCATTCGCCAAACGGCGTGACTGCACGGTGCTGTTAGGGCCCACATCTTCTGGACGAATCACGCCAGAAACTTGAATCACTTCTGTGCCTTCTGATAAGCCCAGTTTTTTCTCGCCACGGATCATCAAATTTCCGTTGGCCAAAATTTCAACCACTGTCACCGCCACAGAACCTGACAAGGAGGCTTGCTGATCCGCCTTACCTGCACCTTTGGAGCTGTTGTTGTTGGCAGTCACATCAACGCCATTCAAGAAAGGTGACATGGCGCCGATCTTGGTGTTCATGCCAGAGGGCAATGAGTTTTTAGACTCACGACTCACATCGGTGTTTTGGGTGCGAGCGGCTTGCGTCGATTCATTCAGCAAAACGGTGATGATGTCGCCCACCTGGTAATTGCGGCCACGGCCAAACCAGGCATCACTTTGCCGGTTGCTGTAGATGCCGCCGGTGGCAACTTTTTGCCGGTCAGCGGCAAGCGGGTACACCGGTTGAAACTCTGGGGAAGGTCGCAGAACCAAATCGACGGGTTCTGCTGCGCAGCCTTGCAGCAAATAAACAATGGCGACGAGGGCGAGTAGGCGAAGAGCAATCATGATGAACCTCGATCAGATGTTTTGATTCAAGAACTTCAACATGCCGTCCACCGCGGAGATGGCCTTGGAGTTGATTTCGTAAGCGCGTTGGGTCTCGATCATGTTGACCATTTCCTCCACCACGTTCACGTTAGAAGCTTCGAGCGAGCCTTGTTTCAATGCGCCTGCACCATTGAGGCCAGGCGTCAGAATTTGAGCCACGCCGCTGGCTTGAGAGGCTTCAAACAAGTTGTTACCAATGGGCTTCAAACCACTTGGATTCACGAAGCGCGCAATTTGAACTTGGCCAATGTTTTGTGAACCGGCGCCAGCATCCAATTCAGCGGACACAGTGCCATCTTGACCAAAGGTCACAGCTGCTGTGTTGGCAGGAATGGTGATGGCAGGAATCAGCGGAAAGCCTGATGCCGTCACGACTTGACCTGTACTACTGATTTTGAAGTTACCGTCGCGTGTGTACGACGTGGTGCCATCCGGCATTTGAATTTGGAACATGCCATTGCCCATGATCGCCAAGTCGAGTGGCGACTGGGTGTTGATCAAGTTGCCCTGCAAGTGCAGCTTTTCTGTGGCATTGATCTTCACACCCGTACCCAGCATCAAGCCGGTGGGAGACAGTGTGTTGTTGGTGGTTTGACCACCTGGTTGCTTGACGTTTTGATAGAGCAAGTCTTCAAAAACGGCACGGTCGCGTTTGAAGCCAGTCGTATTCACGTTGGCCAAGTTGTTCGAGATGACGTTCATGCGCGTTTGCTGCGCGTCAAGACCCGTTTTGGCTACCCACAATGATGCGTCCATGGCTAATCGCCCCCTTTAATCTGTCAAATTCAGGACACCTTCATCATGGAGGCGCCCGACTCATCGTTGGATTTGCTTTCTTTGATCATTCGAATCTGATGCTCAAAAGAGCGACTCTGTTCAATCAGCTTCACCATCGATGCCATTGGATTGACACTGCTGCCCTCGAGGGCCTTCGGTGTCAAAGAAACTGGCTCAGGACCAGTTGCAAAGTCCGTGCCAAGTGGTTTTTCGTCAACACGGAATAAACCGTCTTCGCGTTTGATCAGATTCGTGGTGCTGGCATCGCGCAGCAACAAGGTGCCAATGAGCTGTTCTTGCGGCACGCCTTGCTGTGTGGGGTCTGAGGCGTAAATCTGGCCCGTGTTGGTGATGTTGACCACAGACCCTACGGGGATGGTGATCGGGCCGCCATCGGCACCCTGCACCATGTGGCCTGATCCTGTTTCCAGCACACCGTTGGGGTTGATGCGCAAGTCGCCTCGGCGTGTGAATGCCAGTTTTCCGTCATTGCCAGTCACGCCCAAAACCGTTTTGTGATTGAAGGAGACATCCAAGTCACGACCTGTGACCATCAATGGACCCGCATCCAAGCGCACACGGTCTGTGGTGTACAGACGAGGTTGCAAGCGCGAATCAAAGCCCTCACCCACCGCTTGGTGCGGTTGGATGGTGGCTTCGAAGGTTTGCTTGAAACCGACGGTGGTGACGTTGGCAATGTCGTTCGACAACTGTTGTCGAATGAGGCGATCTTCGTTGATCGCCGCCATTGCGTTAAAAGATAAGCGGTCCATATCAGTCTCTTAGTGCAACTTATTAGTTACGGATCTGAATAATGGTGTTGGTCATCGAGGTGCTGGTTTCCATGGCCTTGGCGTTGGCTTGGAAGTTACGCTGCTCGGTGATCAAGTCCACCAATTCTTGGGTCAAGTCCACGTTGGCACGCTCGGTCGCGCCTGAGCGCACCGTGCCGTAACCTGCTGCACCCGCCTCACCGTACTTAGGTGTACCGGAGTCAGATGTTTTGTAGTAGTTGGTGTCACCAATCTGGCGCAAACCAGAGGGGTTGGAGAAGTTCACCAGCACAACTTTGCCCAATGATTTTTGTGCGCCGTTGGAGAAGCTGGCAGACACCAAGCCGTCGTCCTTGATCGCCAAGCCCACCAAGTCACCTTCAGGTGCGCCATCTTGTGACTGCGAGAGCACAGAGAACGGTGACGCAAACTGGGTGGACTTGGAGTAGTCGATGTTGATGGTCAAAGCGCCCTTACCGTTTGGCAAGTACACCGTGTCCAACTGTGCGCCTTGCTTGGGTGACACCAAGTTACCAGCGGTGTCGAATGTCAGCTCGCCTTTGTCAAAGTAGACCGGCGACCAAGCTGGCAGTGTGTCAAAGCCTGAAGCAGTAGAGGATTCAGCACCGAATCCGTCGATGTACACGGTGGCACCTTTGTCGTCTTTGAACGGTGTGGGTTTGATCCATGTGGTGGTGGTACCAAACTTGGCGTCCAAACCATCCAAGCCCCAACGTGCATCACCCGTGATCTTCACGTATGAGCTTGTGGAAGCAGTGCCGGTTGTGAATTCAAGGGCATTGCTCTTGCTGTTGTAGCTGACCTTGACGCCGTTCACAGAGTCAGGTGTCAAACCATTCTTGGAAGGGCCTTGCAAGTTGTTGATACCGTTTTGCAATGCCTCCATGAAGGTACCCAGGGTGTAGGTATCTTTGGGCGGAATGACAACGGTACCGGTGATGCCGTTGACCGACACCACGAATTGGTTGTTGGTGCTGTCTACCGAGAAGTTGTTGTCCACGTTCACAGCCATCGGGTTACCCGTCAGCATTGCTGGCGTAGATGCAATACCACGCAAAGCATCTACCGTAGAAGGCGCTACGATGTAGTTGGCGGGGTCACCTGTCATGCCCAAACCTTTGGAGATTTGAGTGGCCAAACTGCCAGGACGAATACCTGTGATTGCCAAGCCAGAGTTATCACCGGTGGTACCTGACTGGAACACGAAGGATTGTTTCACCGCATCGTATTCAACCTTCATGCCGTAGCGTTGGTCATTGAGTGCACGGAAAGGTGATGTAGAGACAGAAGGTGACAGAGTCAAACCAACAGACGTATCGTTCACGCCTTGAACCAAAGGATCTGCCAAATTCATGGCGGTTTGCTCACTCGACACCGTCACTTTGGCGTTGTCGGTGGGGGTGAACATCAGCTTTTGTGTGGCCGTGTCATAACTTACTGTGACGTTACCGCTGTATTGCGGATCTGCGTCGATTTGCTTTTGCACTTCGCGCACCATGTCTTCGCTGCGCATGTCTTTAGAGGCGGACAAATCAATGGCCAACTTAGGCAAAGTAGATTTGTCTGCGCGCGTCAAGGACAACGAGAAAGTCGGTGTTCCAACGGTTGAGAAGTTAAAAGGCTTCTCATCGCCATATGCACGGGCAATGACGTTGGTCAGTTCAGCGGCAATTTGAGTACCTGAAAGTTTTTTGTTAGCAGTGGCAGGCAACTTGCTCATGGATTCAACCAAATGATCCAAGCCCACTGACACGGGATCGATAGAGTTGTCCACGTTGACTGTGAACAAGTTTTTCAAATCATCAATACTGCGTTTGCTGCTGTTGAGTGCAGACTGAACACCGGCTGTCAACACGGGGTTAGGACCAGTTGGATCATCAATTTGGACAAAAGGTCCTGATACATCCACCGTGCTTTGGAGCACCTTGACTGAGTTCGCGATTGCAGTGGCACTGGCGCTAGAGGGATCTTTGGCTGTGATCGTCAACTCTTGTGTTGCGGCGGAAAAGTTAGCGATGTAATCCGCAGAAAACGCTGCATTTTTGTTCAGCTTGTCTTGCAAATCAGTACCCGACGAAGCCTCTTCATACAGAGGGGGCGTGGCAGTACCAAACGTCGCCTTATAGCCCTTAGCAGCTGGATCAAAAGTGTAGGCAGCTGTGGCGCGTGGATAAGGCGTGGGTTTAGTCACGCCTGCAACAGCAGCCGTACCTTGTGTCACCACCACACCTTTGGCGGAAGTGGTGCCCTTGATGTCATCAGCTGACACATTGGGGTCCAAGGCTGTGATTTTCAATATTGAATCGCCATATTTGATGGCACTGCCAGTCGAGACATCGCTGGCAGCATCGGTGACTTTGGTCAGCGTTGCACCACTGATGTTGCGTTGTGCAGCGTCGGTGATGTTGATGGACTTGTCAGCATCGTTCCAAACGACCGAGATGTTAGAGCTGCCCTCGTCCATCGCACGCAACTTGGTTTGCAACTCAGCGGCAGTGAGCGTACCGTCGACAGACGTCACCGACAAAGACGTCAAGTCCATTTGCTTACCGCCAATGTTGACGCTGAAGCTTGCAAAGGGGTTGGTGGTGACTGTGGCGCCGAAATTCAAGCCTTGCAACGATACCGATGGCTTGGCTGCCTGAGCCACATAGGTGGATGCAAAACTCGCGTTCAAGTTCAAAGTAGACGCCACTTCTTCTGGCGTAGGCGGCGTAGATCCCGTAGAAGGAATGTTCACGGTGACGCGCGCAGCATCTGGACCAAATTCAACAGAACGCGCACCTGCAACGTTGGCATCCAAGGCATACGTCACGGCGCTGCTGCCTTGTTGACGTAACAAATCAGACTTGCTGATGTTCAAATAATTACCAATATCAATACCGTCATTGGAGCCCGTGCCCAAATCGCTGGCTGTACCGCCGTTGACAGTGGCTGGCTTAGATACGCGCACATCTGTCAATTGGTCTAATGAAAACTTGATGGTTTTCTTGGAGAAGCTACTGTTCAATTCGGCAATTTGTTCTGGCGTCTTAAAGTCGCTCTTGGCTTTGAGTTCACCGTACTTGTTGACGTACATTTCTTCGCCCAAGTTATTCGTCGCTTGCTGCAAAGAGGCATTCACCAATTTGTCACCGACGTACACATAGGTTTGCCATTTGTTGTTAGGGGTCTGCTGGCTCGCGTTTTGAGTCTTCACGTAGTAGACCGAAGCCAAATAAGAGTTACCACCCGCGTCATACACCGTCAGCGCGGTGCTCTTGTTGTACGTGGTGGGATCGTTGCGGTTAAAGTCTTTGGTAATGACCGTTGCGTCAGCGGGGAAGTTCAAACCCAATGACACCTTACTGGTTTGCTTGGCCATACCCGTGGTTTTTTGTGGAATGGTCAGCACGTTCATGTCATCCAAATTCGCTTTACCGGACGAGTCAACTGACGCCGCCATCAATTTTTGTCCTGCCGAGTTCACCACGTTGTTTTGGTCGTTCATCATGAACACACCGTTACGTGTGAAGATATCTTGGAATCCGTCTTGTGATTTCAATGGGAAGAAACCATCACCACTGATCGCCAAGTCAAGTGTGTTGGATGAGAACACCAAGTTACCTTGACCAAATTCTTGCGTCACCTTCTTCAACGCCACACCTTGACCAATCGTGGCTGAAGCTTTTTGCAGTGGTGAGGTCGCAAAAATATCGCCGAAGTCAGTACGACTACGTTTGAAGCCCGTGGTTGACACGTTGGCAATGTTGTTTGACGTCACGCCCATTTGGGCGGTGGCAGCGTTCAAACCTGTGAGTGCGGTATAGAAGGACATGGTGCTTTAGCTCCTGAGAGAAATTCTTGTATTTGAAAAATTAGTAGCTGATGCGTTTGACATCGGCCAAATTGACTGTCTTGCCACCTGCAACTTCCAGCAACATGGCGCCATCCGAAGTGCCAGCGCTGGTGACGCCTTTGACTGTGGCGTAGGTGTTAACGGTTGGCTTGCTGATCGCACCATTGCTGTTGACAGTGGCGACATAGCGGTACATACCGTTACCCGCAGCGGTTCCGCCATCGGTCATGCCGTCCCAAGCCAAAGTAGCATCGCCCACAGGCTGTGGGCCCAAGATTTGAGTGCGTACCAAAATGCCTTTGTCGTTGAACACTTGCAACTTGATGCCATCCGCACCTGTTGGCAAATTGATGGTGCCTTGCGACACAGTGGTGTCTGTGACTTCCACAGGACCATCTGGCACCCCCACGGTCTTACCAATGAGAGAGGTGGCACCCAGCAAGCGATCGTTGGCCAAACTAGAGACCAAACTTTCCATACTGGTCTTCATCGCAGTGGTCGCTTCGAGTTGAGAGAACTGCGCGAGTTGGGCCACGAAAGCTTCGTTCTTCACAGGATCAGTAGGGTCTTGGTTTTTCAACTGTGTCGTGAACAGTGTCAAAAACTCAGACTGCCCCATGCTGGTTTTTTGCGGTGTCGCTGCTTTTTGCGCGTTGTACTGCGCCGTCGTCATGATGCCGCTGATGGAAGAGGATGTATCGATGGCCATTTAAGACTCCTGTTAAGCGCTATCAGCTCTTGGTAATTTCAAGGGTGCGCATCATCAGCTGACGTGCGGTGTTCACCACTTCGACGTTGTTTTGGTATGACCGCGAAGCAGCCATCATGTCGACCATTTCAGACATTTCATTCACATTGGAGTGAAAGACGTAGCCTTCTTTATCAGCCAGAGGGTTGCCAGGCTCCCAGGTCTTGCGAATGGGTGCGGGGTCATTGACGATGCGGTCCACCTTGACGCCACCGACGAACTGAGCGCCAGCGTGGGTCATTTCTTCTTGCATCAATGCTTTGAACAGTGGGCGACGACCACGGTAGGCCTCTTCTTCAGAGCCCGCCACTGAGTTGGCGTTGGCCAAGTTAGAGGCCGTGGTGTTCATGCGAATGGCTTGCGCGTTCAGCGCTGTGCCGGCAATACCAAAGACGTTATCGAGTTGCATGGTTTATTACTCCCCGCGCATGGCTTTACGCAAGCCGCCAATGCGGTTTTGCAAGAACTGCAAGGTGGCCTGATAGTCACCAGCAGCCTTACCGTATTGGGCTTGTTCGACGTTCATCTCAACGGTGTTGCCGTCGAATGAACTGTTAAATGGTGTGCGATAGCGCATGCCGTTGTCTGGCGCTTCTTGCAGACCGGCATAGTGCTTCTCATTGGTAGCCGTCAAATACTCAGTCTTGGCTTCTTTGAGCATGGCCTTGAAATCGACGTCTTGTGCTTTGTAGTTAGGCGTGTCGGCGTTGGCGATGTTGCGCGCCAATACTTCCATGCGCTGGCTTCTGACGCCGAGCGCACGCTCATGTATTCCGAAAGCAGAGTTAAAAACGTCCATAACAAGACTCCTGTTTATTGACACATGGCCTCAAGTTGTGAGACCTCGTGTCGATTAATGCAAGAGCCGTGCCACGGCGGTTTTGACGGTTTGAGCGGCAATCTTTTGCCGCTGAACTTAAATTAGCGAGATTCCGTCACAGCTGCCTGTGCGGCATAGGCGCTCAAGCGAGCTGCCTGCATAGAGGGGCGTTGCGCCACTTCCGTACCTAAACGTTCATTGGCGTTTTGATGCAAACCCGCCAAGATCGAATTACGCGTGATCGGTGCACGCATGTCGCGGTTCACATGCAAGTAAGCCGCTTGTTGACCTGGAATGTTCAACGCCGCATTCGGTCGCGTTTCATTGCGCGCTGCGGGTGTGAGCACTGTTAAATACAGATCATCTAAACCGACAGGACCAAAGTTCTTCAGGCCTGTGTCTTCAAAATACTTGCCGACCATGTCGAGCTGTTGCAACACGCTGTGTCCCAAGATGGCTTTGGGGTTCGCGCCGAAACCAGCACTGGCTGCACCACGATCAGGGCCATCACAAAACTGGATGATGCCGTGGCAACGGTTGTTGGTCGCTTTGGGATTCATGCCATCGCTCTCCATCAAGGTCAGGCGAGCAAAGTCATCAGGGGCAAAGCGGTGCTCTTGTGAGAGCTGAACGATTTTGTTCATCACTGCTTGTTTGTCTTGCGCGGGGATGAACCCTTTTTCAATCGCACGGTCGATGGTTTTTTCTAACACCACATTGCCACTGCGATCTGAGCGTGTGAGCAATTGCACTTGCGCTGTTCCTGCCAGCGCGGTAGCGCCCATTTGTGTGTTGGTATTGAGTGTGTTGACGTTGGCAGCAGGCGTCACTGCAGGCGCCGCAGCAGCGACTGCGGCGGCTTTGTTTGCTGCAATGGCTTGGTTCACAGCCAAGGATTGCTGCAAAGAGAAATTCAAACTGTCCAGATTCAACTGTTGACCCGGATGGATCATGTTGGGATTGCTGATGTTGTTCGAACGCGCCACCGTTTGCGCCAAGCGCATGGCTTCGTTGTTCGAAATGTTCACGCCGCGCGAAGCCATTTGCTCACGCACAATGCCTGTCAATGTTTGACCCGATCGAACTGCCGTACTCCAAGCCGCCGTGCTGCCCTCGGGGGCCAAAGAACCAGACATGCTGGCACTGGCCATCGCGCGCGTGAAAGCAGGCGCGGTACGGGCGTACGCCAGCTGACTCCGTGGCAACTTGGGCATGCCAGAGGCGTCGGTGGTGTTCACCTGAGGGTTGAGAGACGGGTCGAGTCGCATGGAGTGCTCCGTTTAGTCGGTCCGTTAAAAAGTTGGCTTCGTTCTTGCATGAAGGGTTGGGTCTGAACAAATGTCAAAACACCAACACCGACCCGAATGACTATGCAAATGTTGTGCCTAAAAAATGCTGACACCCAACGCTTCAAGCGCTGGTGTTTGTGGCTGGCCGCATGCACGCTAAGCCACGCCCAGCTTGGGTTTGCGGCTGATTCACTCGGCAATGACTCTGCTTTTGAGACCTTGCAAAAACAAGCCCAGCAGTGGGCTGCCACACACCCCTCTTTTCGCGGTAAACAGCTCCAAGTTGTGCCTGTTGACCCACGCATCACGGTGCAAAACTGTCAACAAAACCTGCAGTTTGAACACCCATTCCCTAATCAACCTGCAGTCCGTGTGCGTTGTGCGCAACCCAGCTGGCAACTTTTCGTCAATCTAACGACTGGGCCCACGGCCACACGTGAGAACACCTCAGGCGCCCCCTTATACAAAGTGCTGGTCTCCAAAGAACTGCTCAAACGCGGCACGGTGATCTCACCATCCATGTTCAGCTACGCTGAAATGCCCGTAGCAGGCATGGAAAACCAAATTATTTCTGATGCTAATTTATTAAAAAACATGGAGTTGGTGCGTGACCTCACGCCCAACACCCCCTTGCGTTCGTACGATGTGAAGACCGCTGTGTTGGTCAAGCGCGGACAAGAGGTACAGGTCACAGCAGGCGAAGGACAAGGCTTTTCCATCACAATGCGCGCAGAGGCGTTGCAAGACGGTGGTTTAGGTGAGCAAATTCGCTTAAAAAATGTCGAGTCAGGTCGATCACTCTCAGGCGTGATTACCGGACCGAATGCCGCGAAACTGAGGTGAAAAGTGGTATTTAAAAAATATTTCAAAAAAACGCTCAAGTTCTAAAATTTGGGGTCGATTGAAGTGTTGTGAAAAAGTTTGACTCGCCTAACGGGTTAAGAAAGTGAAAACATCATGAATGACGCTATTTCAAACTACGGTCGTATGACGCAATCCAATGCGGCTCTGCGTAGCAGCATCGATAAAGTCGAGAAACGAAGCCCTTCTGCCGCGCAAGCCAAAGAAGACTTGGCTCCGTCTATGGAGAAAGCATCTTCCGCAGGAGCAGATAAAGTGAGCTTGAGCAACGTCGCCCAAAAAGTCATGGCCCAACCTGACTTCGACCGCTCCAAAGTAGAGGCCATCAAGCAGGCAATCAAGGATGGCAACTACCCTGTGAACCCTCGCCGCATTGCTGAAAACTTTGTGGCCCTCGAAAAAATGATTTCGAACTGATCGGACTCGCGCCGACATGACAACACACACCGTTGCGACTGAGGGCTCCTCACTGGAGCAAGCTTTGGCATTGGTGAAAACGCTTGATGACATGCTTGAACTGGAGTTTGAGCAGTTGAAAGCGCAAAACTTGGATGCATTCGAAGCATCACAAGCAACTAAAAACGAGCTGTTGCTTCAACTCGCACAGCTTGCAGGCATCCAGGGGCCAGAGTCTGCGGATGAGCTCGGCCCTGAATGGGATGGGTTCAAAGAGCACATGGCCCACTGCCGAGATATGCACCGCCGCAACGAAGTGCTGATTGGCAGAAAAATTGACGCCATTCGTGGTGCGCTACAAAGCCTTCAAATCGAAGACCCCACCAGCTCTGTCGAGATCTATGACCGCTTGGGCAAAGTCTCACGCGGCGTCAGACGCGGTGGACGCGGCTACGCTGAGGCGTAAATCGCCTTCACGACAACAAGCCTGCTTAGGCTTTTTGGGCTTTTTCATCGCCGGGTTGCATGCCCTTGAGCCAATAGACCCACGCCAAAATAACGGCGACCGCGGTGAACATATCTTCTGGAATTTCTTGACCGACATCTAGACGACTGAGCATGGCTAAGAGTCGTGGATCTTCTGCCACGTATACGCCCTGCTTTTTCGCCTCCGCAACGATACGGCGCGCCAATTCATCGTCCCCTTTGGCCGTGAGGACAGGCGCCTTGTTTCGACCATATTCCAAGGCCACAGCTTGCATGTAGTGCTTGTCTGTCATACGCGTGTGTCAATCAAGCTGCCGTGTTCGGGTGCGGGGTGCTCTTGGGCCACATTGGGCCTAGGCGCGTTGTAGACCTGAAAACTACCCATGTGCAATCCTGCACTTTCCAATTCATCGGTCAATTCCGTGGCGTTGAATTTAGCCAAGTCCGCGACGTCTTTGCGCACAGCCCACATGGTCAAGTCAACCTGGGCGCTGTTGCTGATGGTCGTTTTCAGCCACACCTCACCCAAGACACGACTTTGTGTGTGCATGTTGACCACCAACGGGTTCTTAGGTTGACCTGGCTTGTTGCCTTTTTGTTCGAAATGCAATTCCACAGGATCCGCATCCCGAAATGGAATGACCAAGCCCAAATGCAAATCACCCTTGTTCACCTGTGCCGTCTGCACTTGAGCCGCCTCCAACTCATCTAAGGCGTGTTTCAAATGGTTTTGGCTGTCTGTGCTGTCTTGTTCTTCCACACGCTCGCGTTCGGCCATGAGCAAACGCAGCAACACCTTGGTGTTATCAGCCACGGGTTCGCCCTCTGCCAGGCTGCTTTCGGTCGTCTTGAGATGTCCCAATAAAAAACGCTTCAAGGCTTGCGGTTGCAAACTGCCCATGCTCAGGCGCTGAGCGCTGATGCGTTTTTTCAATTCAGCTGCATCTTGCACGGGAGGAATCAAGCCCTCCAAGACGCCAGGGCGAAGCAATGCCAGCAAATTGGCAAAGCCTGGTGGCTGAAACAGCAATGTGTTCAAACGCGTCGGCATGGCGGCATGTGATGCCTCTGGCCCTGCAAAACTGCCTGTGTGGAGCAGCTGCAACGCCCATTTGCCAGAAGGTAGAAGCTGCGCGCGCAACTGCGCAATATCACCCTCTTTGATATACGGAAAGAGTGGCACATTGAACGCATGCTCATTGAGCACCAGCTTGAGCTGGTCATTACGCATGGCAGCCACTGCATGCACGATTTGCCCATCATGCAGCCCTAACTGGCGCGCCACAGGCGCTTCCACATACACCGCGCGTATCTCCGGATGAACCGGCGCGGTGCGTGCAATGGCGCTGATGCCCTCAGGACCTAAGATGGCCATGACGGCCCCTTAGGGAAAACGCACCCAGTTTTTGCGCTCGTTCATGTTCATGTCTGCAGTGGAGTAACCACCACCGCGGTTCATGCCACTGTTACCAGGCGCGTAGCCAGGCACCATGTAGCTGCGCAACAAATCATCATGGTTGGGGACATTCAACACGGCACCCGCCATCAATGAGCGAGGCGGTGATTTGGTGAAAGCTTGTGGGTTTTGCTGCACAAAGGCATTGCGCAAGATGTCTGCACGCAAAGGGCTGTCAGGCATGGTTTTGCGAATCACTTTGTCGAGGGTGTCACCCGACTCGACGGTGTAAGTGCTGCGCACAACCGGCTTGGCTGCGAGGGCCAACATCGGTGCGCTCATGGCCAGCGCGCAGAACAATGCACAAACGGAAGTTATGGGCGTTTTCATGGTCGGTTCTCCCGTCAATTTTTAGTACGTGTAAGGCCAGGCAACCCAAGCCCCTTTGAATTTTTGTTTGCGACCCGCCACCTGCTTGATCTCAGCTTGGTACGGCGTTACCGATTTGACTTCGGCCAACACGGCGGCGTCAAGCGCACCAGGCTCCAAGGTATGACGTGGCAACACAGTGGGGTCTGCGATCATGAGCTTATCGCCCACACGCAAGCCTGCGTTGCTACCTGCATTGAGCGCCAGTCGCCCATCTTTTTGTTCAACCGCAAAGGTTTGCGGTTCGCAAGCCAACTGTTTTTCGAGCTGCTGTGTCATCGCTGCCACTGCACGTGCAATCGCGGCATGTGTTTCGTTGTCCATTTTGGGCGTACCGTAGCTTTGGATCGGCAAGCTCGGCACCACAACTTCTTCCGCAGTGAACCACCCTTGGCGTTGATCAGGTCCACTCACTTGAAGCGAAAGACTGAACACCGAATAGTCGTCAGACACGCCACTGAACGGCGCTGGCGACACCGTCAGCTGGGCATGCCATTTCACATGCTCTTCGCCGTGTCCGTGGGTCAATCGGTCATACGTGCGCGCCTGCGCTTGGGTGCTGATGAGACGCCAGTGTTCTGAGCGTGCCGCAGATTGCATCAAACGTGTTCGCGCAGCAAAGCCCAACTGTTGGGCTTGATAGCGCTGCGCAGGCGCTAAACCTGACGACAAATCCAGCCCCACCGTCATCACCTGACGCAAAGCGGCCTTCGCTTGGGGAGCTTCACAACGAGATGGATTCACAGCCTCAACATGAACGCTGGCCAGTTCAGCTTGCGGGGCTTGCTCTGCTCCGCGCGTGTACTGCGCCACTTGTAAATCACGCAGTTTGATTTCAGATGAGAAACGGTTGAGCTCGCGCAACTTGCCATCACTCTCCATCCAACTGGTGGCACTGACACGGGTGTTGGACTTCATGGCCGCTTCCACCATCGCACTGCGAATGGCTTTGAGGCGCTCTTCCGCACTCAAGTCAGCAGCAGCGACTGAAAAATTGACACCTGCCCAACCCAACAGGGCAAGGATGCACAGGCGTTGTCGCGACACAGTCCACATAAACACAATCTCGTCAGCGCAACTCAGTTGCGCTTGTTGCTCAAGCTGGCGATGTACAAAGCACGCAAATCATTCACCACATTGCGGTCCAATGACATGGTGGTTTCGTAGGTGTCATCACCCACAGGGGTGATGCTGACCAACACTGCGCCATAAATGACACCTTCCACACGGGCACGGAATGTATCGCTCATCACAGTCATATCAGCCACTGTGGTGCTGGCATCGAGCTGCTGGCCGTAGACCTGCTCGGTCAACGCACGGTAAGCGTCAAGTTTGGATGCACGAATGGCCAACAAACGTTGCTGTGCCGGGTTGCGGTGGTTTTGAATACTAATGACAGCATAGCCTGTTGCCACCAAAGTCTCACGCTTTTGCGTCATCGGCGTGATCATGTTGGCGCCTTCGTCATAGCGTGCTTGGCCCTGGCCAGGTGGCGGCGTGTTGGCACAAGCGGTCAACAAGATGGCGGCGGCTGTTACAGCCCAGATGGTGATGCGGTTCATATCTATGTCCTTGAGAGGTCTCCCCCATGATTCGGCACCGACACGCGCATCTTTAGCAACTTACAAGACGAATACTTTTTCTGTCTTGTGGAATATCCACAGTCGCAGACAATCATGTGTAGGAATTTTTGACATGAAGCCCACCACACACTTTATTGGCTCCAGCGAGTCAGCAGCCACGTTACGGCAATTGGTTGCGACGATGGCGAACTCCAACGCCACTGTGATGATCACAGGCGAAAGCGGCACAGGCAAAGAGCTATTGGCTCGGCTGCTGCATGAGCAATCAGACCGTTGTGGCGCCAATTTCGTGCCGATCAACTGTGCAGCGATCCCCAAAGACTTGCTCGAAAGCGAGCTGTTTGGCCACCGCAAGGGGGCATTCACGGGCGCTGTGGCTGATCGCATTGGTCGTTTTGAACTCGCCCACGGCGGCACCATCTTCTTGGATGAAATTGGTGACATGTCGCTCGACATGCAAGTCAAACTGCTGCGCGTGTTGCAAGAACGTACGGTCGATCCGATTGGCGGCACCCGCCAAGTGCAAGTGGATGTACGCGTGGTAGCAGCGACCCACCGCGACTTAGAAACCGAAATTGCAGCCGGTCGGTTCCGTGAAGACTTGTATTACCGCCTCAATGTGTTGCCCATGGTGACGCCGCCGTTGCGTGAACGCAACACCGACATCCCCGAATTGTTGGCTTTTTTTGCAAAGAAATGCGCCAACTTTGGTAAGCAACCTATTCGTTTCAAGCCAGATTTCTTAGCAGCTTTGCAAAAGTATCCATGGCCGGGCAATGTGCGCGAACTCTCCAACGTGGTCGATCGCTTCAGCACGCTGTACGCAGGCCAAGAACTTGACTTGCGCGCCATCCCCCCTACGCTGCTCCCCAAAGGCTTGGTATCAGCACAGGCTGAACTGCAAGCGCAAGCGCCGTTGCTAGCCAAGCTTGAAATGACGCCACCGCCCGAAGTGCTGGCAGAAATGAACGACGAGCCTGAGGAAGAGGACAACGACATCGAAGGCCTCATCATGTTGGCCCAAGGTATGCCTCAGCTTCCGCCCGAGGGACTCTCGCTCAAAGAGCGCATGGCGCAAATTGAACGCAGCATCATCGAGCAAGCGCTCAACCGCAACTCGGGCAATGTGTCGCGCACCGCCAAACTGTTGAATTTGCAGCGCACCACCTTGATCGAAAAAATCAACAAGTACGAACTGCGTCCTGCGGCCTAAGGTTCACAAACCCGCCATCCAAAGAAAAAGGCAGCTAACAGAGCTGCCTTTTTTACGCCTAAGCGTGGCTTAGTCTTGTTCGTTGTAGAGCACGGTGATACTCATACGACGGTTACGCGGATCTCGCGGATCTTTCGGATTGAATGGATCGGTATCCGCCACACCCTCGATACGAGCGAAACGGCTTTCTTTGATGCCACTCTTCTCTAGCAAAGCACGCGTCACCTCGGCGCGCTCGGCCGATAGCGACCAGTTGTTGCGGCCTTCTTTGTTATTGAACGGCACGCTGTCGGTGTGTCCTCGAATCGCAATCTTGTTGGGCATGTCAGCCAACGAAGCCGCGATTTCAGTGATCAAGCTGGAGGCTTTGCCTTGCATACTCATGCCACCGCTGGGGAACATCGCAAAGTCGGCCTTATCGATGATCTCAATGCGCAAGCCTTGCTTGTCACGCGTCACGGACACTTGGTCTTTCAGACCACCCAGTTTTTTGTTTTCAGACAGTTTTTGCTCAATCTCTTTTTCGAGTTTGTCAAAGTCTGCCTTCTCTTGGGCTTGGGCAATTTCTTTCTTCTGCTCAGGTGTCAGCTTGTCTGGATCTGAGTAAGGATTGTTGTTTTCTTGACCTGGGTCGGTGCTGGGGTTGGGGCCACCTTCAGAGCGAGGTGTCAAACGTTCAAGCAAAGCGGTTTGTTTGGCAGCAAACGGGAAACCGTCGGGGTCGATGATGGAGCGACCGCCCAACACGCCGTTAGAGCCCGCCAATTGGCCAATAGCGACCAAACTTTGAGAGGTGGGTTTGAAGTAATCAGCAATGCTTTTACGCTGGTCTTCGTTAGATGCACCCAACAGCCACATCAACAAGAAGAAGGCCATCATCGCCGTCATCATGTCGGCCAGCGCAATCTTCCAAGCGCCACCGTGAGCACCGCCGTGACCATCATCAATGATTTTCTTGATGATGATGACGGGAGCTGGTGCTGCTTCTTTTTCGGCTTCGGCTTTCGCCGCTTCTTCAGCAGCTACGGCAGCCGCCGCTGCGGCAGCTGCGGCATCTACTTCAGCGTTTTCCGGCGCTGCGGCGGCGTCTTTTTCGTCAGCCATTATTTCCTCAACGCATCAAAGAGTTCGCCAAAGGTCGGTTGTGCATGGTGATTGATACACACACGCGCCGCTTCAATGATCAGCGGCACAGGGTAGCCATGCATATTACCGATGATGACTTGCTGAGCCACTTTCAGAGCTTCGCTGTCTTCGTCAATGATTTGCACCAAGCGCTTACCAAACGGCTCAAAAATACCGTAAGCCAAAAACACGCCCAAGAACGTACCCACCAACGCACCACCAATCAAGGCACCCAGAACAGGTGGGGGTTGGTCAATCGCGCCCATGGTCTTCACCACACCCAACACACAAGCCACAATACCCAACGCAGGCAAAGCGCCTGCCAGAGTAGACAGCGCATCGGCGTTTTGCATTTCGCTATGGTGGTGGTGTTTGATAGATGTGGTCATCACATCTTCCACCGCATAAGGACTCAATGTGCCAGAAGACACCACCATCAAACGGATGGTGTCGCAAATCAAACCGACCAAGCCGTGGTCATGCAACATTTTTGGACATTCACCAAAAATAGCACTGGCCTCGGGATTCTCCACGTGCGATTCCATCGCCACCGCACCTTCGGCCTTGAGTGTTTTCATGAGCTTGGAGATGACCGCAATGATGCCGATGTAGTCTTCCTTGTGGTAGCGAGGACCTTTGAGCACACGACCCATACCGCCCCAAGCGCCTTTAAAAATTGCGCCAGAGTTGCCGGTGATCATGCCGCCCACACCCGCACCACCAATAATGAACATCTCGAATGGGGTGGCTTTGATAATGGGCGCCAAGCTACCGCCGGCGATCACGAAACCGCCGAACACGCAAATGAACAGAACGACCAAACCAATAATTGCTGACATCTAACACTCTCCCCAAGCAGGTTGGCGCACCCAAGTCAAAAACTTGGATGCGCCTAAAAATTGTTCCGCACAAC
>Ga0213920_1000603_pt1 | contig 25788 bp, 27 predicted proteins | sample McNCre1117MG_FD_161054 | JGI IMG/M metagenome (GOLD analysis project Ga0213920, IMG submission 161054) | Freshwater microbial communities from McNutts Creek, Athens, Georgia, United States - 11-17 MG | ecosystem: Environmental > Aquatic > Freshwater > Creek | place: USA: Georgia | collected...
TGAAGTTCTTGCAAACGCTCAAGATTGCGCTCCACCATCCCCAGCCAAATCGCGCACTTCAAACCAAAGGTGGTTGGCAAAGCATGCTGCAAGTGCGTGCGACCTGCCATCGGGGTGTCACGGTATTCCTTACTCAAGCGGCGCAATTGCACAGACACAGCTCGCAGGTCTTTTTCCAGCAATTCCAGACCTTGGCGAATTTGCAGCACTAAGGCCGTATCCATGATGTCTTGTGTAGTGGCACCCCAATGCAAGTATTTGCCAGAGGCACCTAGGCCTTCAGCGACCTGATGAACCAACGGCAGGATTGGATAGCCCACGTTGTGGGTTTCTCGCTCTAAACGATCCAGGTCTAGTTTGATCGCATGGGCACCAGCAGCAATTGCTTGTGCAGCATCGGTTGGAATCAGGCCTAGCTTGCCTTCTGCGACGGCTAAAGCCACTTCGGTATCTACATATCGAGCCAGCGTGGATGTATCTGCCCAGACTTGTCGCATCTCTGCGGTGGAGAACAGGCTACCTAGGAATCGGTTGTCGATGAGGGTGGAATGCATTGGGAAATCTCCTATATGTTCGAACATATTATATGTCCGAACATATGGACGTCAATCCCCCCATTTCCTACAATGTAGTTATGGAACGACAACCTCTCTATGCCCGTATCGCTGACCAACTGTCTCAAGACATTGCCTCTGGGCGATACGCCGTGGGAACCGTTCTGCCCCCAGAACCTGACCTGGCGGCCTTACTTAATGTCAGTCGATCAACGGTGCGTGCAGCCCTCACCAGCTTAGAGAACCGCAAGCTGGTTTCGCGCAAGAAAAATGCAGGCACTCGAGTTGAATCCGATAGACCACAAACTGGTTATGGCGCAAACTTGTCCTCATTGCCCGATCTGATTCAATGGGCGCAAGAATGTGCAAGGGTGGTGCAACATGCAGAGTCCATCGAGATGGACAAACCCAAAGCACTTGCGCTAGGGTGTGAACAAGGTTCAAGATGGCTCCATGTTCAAAGCCTTCGCTTCGACGCAGCGCGTGAAAAAGGTGCAGTGTCGTTAACTGACGCCTATATCGACGAGCAATTCAAAACAATCCTGCCTGCAATCAAGAGTCGCCCCTCCGCTCTGATGTCGGAATTGCTTGAAGAAATGTTTGACCTTGATTTAGCGACTGTTGAACAAGAAATTTTGGGATGGAAACTCACAGCATCTCAAGCTAAACAGTTAGCAGCAGAAAAGGATGGCGCCGCGCTGAAAGTGTTACGCAGATATCTCAACCGTGAGAACCAGCCTGTACTAATCACGGTTTCAATACATCCAGCTGAACGGTTTGCGATCAAGACAACACTGACTCGCAGGTGATAGATAGCGATAACGAACGAATATTTCTGTTCTGGCTGTCTTGCGATTAAATTTTATTTTCTTTATTTAATGTGAAGTTCAAAACAAACTTAGGAGAGCTAGCATGGCATCAAAAGCCCCTCGAAAAAAGAAATCAATTGATTTCTCGAAACCTGTTGGCAATGTGATCGACCCCTATCAGATGACAGAAGATGAAAGGCATTCTGAAGTCGCTGAAATTCTTGCAATGGGCGCCGCAAGAATTCAAAACAAGAAAACTCCGCGACAACTTGAGCATCAGAAAAGAGTCGCCCAACAAAAACCAAACCAACCACGTGACTTGCTCACTGAAGATATGTTGGCCGAACGTTGGCTATGTTCAGCATCACGATTGCAACGTTGGAGAGTTCAAGGGCAAGGCATCCCGTTTTTAAAAATCGGAGCTCGGGTTTTGTACCGCTTAGAGGACATCAAAGCTTACGAGGAGTCCTGCCTAATTCGACCGCATCCTGATACAAATGCCAGCGGATTTTTCTTCAAGAAATAGCTCAATACAAACAGTTCAAACTGTTTCAAAGTTAGCGCCAAAAATGGGCTGATCCCGCATTTAGTCAACATCTCACGCCACGCGTAAGTCATTGATTTATAAGGATTACTTGTTGTTGTAAGAGAGTAATTATTTTTAGATTCGATTCCGGTAAGCAGTCTTTACCGGGAGATCAAAAAGTCAATCCGAATTTTGCGTATGCAACTAGTCACCATTGAACTAGCAACAACCAGCAATATCCGTATTGACAGAGTCGCATTTTTACAATGCAAAAATATGGTGGTGGTAGCGGGATTTGAACCTGCGACATCAGCATTATGAATGCTGCGCTCTAACCAACTGAGCTATACCACCGAATCAGGGCAGAATTGTAAACCATTTTTCAGTCCTCCATGGGTGAAAGCACGCCAAAGCTGCGCTGCGCATAAGCCAAGCCATGACCGGCTTGCACGCCGAAATCGAGCACTTCGCCGATCAAAATGTCATGGTCCCCAGCTGACACCACTTGGGCAATGCGGCAATCAAACCAAGCAATCACGCCGTCTAAACGCGGGTGTTGGTGGATGCCACGCAACATGCTTTGGTCTGCAAAGCGTTCTTGCTGTGTCCCCTGCGCAAACTTCAGTGCCAAGTCTTTTTGCTGGGCCCCCAACACGTTGACCATGTAGCCGCCCGCTTTGACAAAGGCTTCGTGGCTGAGGGAACTTTTACGCACGCTCCACAACACCATGGCAGGGTCTAGCGATACGGTGTTGAACGAGTTGCAGGTCATGCCCCAGTCTTGGCCTTGGGTGTGAGCGGTGACCACGGTCACACCCGTGGTGAAGCAGCTCATCGCGTCTTTGATATTCACGCCATACTTTCAATGTGTTTTATAAAAATGCGAGCGCGTCTTGTGCGGCCACACGACCTTCATCCGTGGGGACAACCCACACTTCAATCTCGCTATTGTCCGCGTGAATAGAGCAGACGCTGTCGCCTGTGGCTTTTGTGTTGCACGCGACATCCACCTGAACACCCAAGTAACCCAATGCGTTACAGACCTGTTGGCGCAACACAGCATCGTGCTCGCCAATTCCCCCCGTGAAGGCCAGCACATCCAAACCACCAATACAGGCGCTCAACGCCCCCACTTCGCGCACCACGCGGTGCGCAAACAAGTCGGTGGCAAAGCGCGCCGCAGCAGAGCCCGCTGCACTTGATGCACGCAAAGTCCGCATGTCGGCACTCTCGCCAGACACCCCCAACAAGCCACTTTGCTTGTAAAGCAATTTTTGAATTTGGTCGTGACCCCAGCCCTGCTCCATCAAATAGAGCAGCACACCCGGGTCGAGTGCGCCACTGCGCGTGCCCATCATCAAGCCGTCTAAAGCCGAGAAGCCCATGGTGGTGGCACGACTCTGATGTTGCGTGGTGGCGCATACGCTAGCACCGTTGCCCAAATGCGCCATGACCGTACGCCCCGCAGAACGGGGGGATTCACGCTGGAGCACTTGCGTCACGTATTGATAAGAGAGTCCATGAAAACCATAACGACGCACACCTTGCTCGGTCAGCTGACGGTCAATGGCAAACGTGGTTTCAAGCGGCGAGAGCGTGCGGTGAAATGCGGTATCAAAACAAGCAACCTGCGCAACGTTTGGAAACGATTCGGCAAACGCCTCTATCCCTGCCAAGTTATGGGGTTGATGCAAAGGTGCCAAGGCATTCAGCGTAGCCAACTGCGTCAGCACCTCAGACGTGACACGCACGCTGCTGGAAAAATAGCTGCCACCATGCACCACCCGATGGGCAATGGCTTGCACTTGCAAATGCGCAAATCGCGTGGACAACAATTCTTTGAGTGTGGCTAGCGCTGCGTCAAACACATCTTGCGCAGGCACCATCGCCACAGCCGCTGACTCTTTGTTTTGGCCCTCGGTACAAAAGCTGATGCGTGGCTGGCCCGACGGCTCTAGGCCTTCGATGTTGCCCGTGACTTCAGCTTCACCAATACCCGCACCTTCAATGGGGTACAGCGCAAACTTCAGGCTAGACGAGCCTGCATTGACCGACAGAATACTCATGCCGAATGCGTGCGGTAGTGATGCGCAATCAGCTTGGCCAACAAGGCCGAAGCGCTCCGCGTGGTGGCCGTGTCTGCACGGCTGGTCAATGCAATTGGCACGCGCGCGCCCAACACCACGCCAGAACCGCAAGCGCCTGCGAGGTATTCAAGTTGCTTGGCCATCATGTTGCCTGACTCCAAATCAGGGGCAACCAAAATGTCGGCTTGGCCTGCCACGGCAGATGCAATGTGTTTGATTTCAGCCGAGTGTGTGGAGACCGCATTGTCAAAAGCCAGCGGGCCGTCGAGCAAGCCGCCTTTGATTTGCCCACGGTCGGCCATCTTGCACAACGCCGCGGCGTCGAGGGTGGAGGGGATGCTGGGATTGACGGTTTCCACCGCAGAAAGAATCGCCACCTTAGGTTGGGCCACGCCCATGATTTGCGCAAACAAAATCGCGTTTTGCACGATGTCTGCTTTCTCGGCCAAAGTGGGGGCAATGTTGAGCGCCGCATCGGTGATGTAGAGAGGCTTGGGGTACATCGGCGTTTCAAAGCGAAACACATGCGACATGCGTCGGCCCGTGCGTAAGCCTTTTTGCGACACCACGGCATGAATCAGCTCGTCGGTGTGCAGACTGCCTTTCATCAAGGCTTCTAGCTTTTTGTCTGCCGCCATTTGCGCAGCCAACTCAGCGGCAGCGTGGCTGTGCTCCACATCCATCACTTCGATGCCTGTCAAGTCAATGCCAGCTTCTGCAGCGATAGCGCGTAACTTTTTCTCCGGCGCAATCAACACCGCTTGAATCAACTTAGCATGGTGCGCGTCGATGGCACCTTGCAAAGAGTCGGCATCACAGGGATGCACAACGCCACAACGAACGGGCTCAAGGTGTGCGCCTAAAGCCAACAAGTTGGCGTGACGCTGTTCAGGGTCAAACAAACTGATGTGGGGGGCGTGAACCCGTGGCATGCGCAGCTTCTCAGTGGGGGCCATGACGCGAGCCGTGCCATAAAGTACACGCTCACCTTTTTGGTTGACCAACAAGCAATCAAGGTCGAGGGTTTTCTTGTCGTCGTGTTTGGCGGTACATGTCACCGCGACGTTCAGCGTGTCCCCAATCCGCACGGGACGGCTAAAGTGCAGATTTTGTTCTAAGTAAATCGTGCCTGGACCAGGAAACACCGTGCCCAGCAAACTGCTGATCAAGGCACCGCCCCACATGCCGTGACCAATCACGCCATGGAACAAGGTGGCATTGGCGTATTCGGGGTCCAGATGCGCGGGGTTGGTATCACCCGATACAGCGGCAAAGGCTTGGATGTCGGCCAACGTCAAAGTGCGCGCCATGCGCGCCGACTGCCCCACCACGATGTCGTCATAGGGGTAGTTCTCAAGCCACTCATTGTTGGGGTCATTGGTGGTTTCGGTGATGTCGTTCATGGCGTTCTTCAGTTCACGGCGTGGCTGCCGGCATCTACATAAATGGTTTGCCCTGTCATACCGCTGGCGGCATGGGTACACAAGAAAGTGCTGAGGTTGGCAATTTCATCCAAGGTCACCAAACGACCCAAAGGGGCTTTCGCAATGTTGTTTTGCATCAGCACGTCAAAGGCTTCAATGCCCGAGGCCGCACGCGTGAGAATCGGCCCGGGCGACACGGCATGCACACGAATTCCCTGCGGCCCTAACTCGAGTGCCATGTAACGCACCAACGATTCAAGCGCCGCTTTAACAGGCCCCATCAAACCATAGTGCGGCACGGCTTGGTCTGCCCCTAAGTAAGTCATCGTGACCATGCTGCCGCCTTGTGTCATGTGCGGCGCACAGAGCTTGGCCAACGTGGCAAACGAGTGACATGAAACCTCCATCGCGCGTGCAAAGCCAGTGCTAGAACTGTCCACCACTCGGCCATGTAAATCAGCCAGCGGCGCCCATGCGATGGAGTGCATTACAAAATCAAGGCGCCCCAGTTTGGCCACAGCGTAAGCCACCAGTTTTTCTAACTCTTCTGGAGTTTCAATGTTGCAGGTTTGCAAATCGATGCCTAGCGATTGCGTGAGCGGCTCCACATACGGACGTGCTTTGTCGTTCAGGCACGAAGCGACCACCTCCGCACCCATGGCCTGCGCTTGGCGCGCACAACCCCAAGCAATGCTGTGTTCGTTGGCGAGCCCAAGCACTAAACCTTTTTTGCCTTCTAGATGAAAGGCGGAAATGGCGTTCATAAAAAATCCTCAAAACCACCGACAGGCTCAAAACGACCCGCTACAAAACGCAAACGGGTTGGCCCAGGCATGGCACGTTGCGGCACCGAATGGCGCGAATCACCGGGGTAGCACAGCGTGCGCACACCGTCTTCGTCATCAAACGGCTCTGGAAGAATCAACGGAGGCGTTTGACGCCTTGCACAGTTCAACACATCTGTCGTACAACTGTGTGACAGCAAAGACGCCAAGGTCATGATTTGCGGCGGCGCCAGCGGTAGGCTGCCCGCCCAATAACGGTCTAGCGCCTCACGCGGGCTGAGCCACACGCTGTCGATGGCTTCGATGTTGTCGTGAATGGGGTGCTGCCCTTCGGGCAACACCGCCATAAAAAAACGGGTGTCAAAACGCTTGTTTGTGACAGAGGCCTGCATGGGCGTGATCCATCGCGACCAAGGTGCCAAGCGCTGTGTGTCCACGCGCAAACCGGCACTTTGCAGCACATCGGCAAAGGCTTGGCCGCTATGAAGCGCGTGCTGCCAATGTTGGCGCTGGTGAGCGTCATGCGTCGAAAATTGGCTGTTCTGCAAACGGGCGTAAAGCACGCCACACTCTTCAAGCACCTCACGTACCGCTGCCACATACAAACCTGCGGCGGTGTGCAAGTGCAAATCGGGCTCGCCCAAAGCATGGCGTAGCGCTTGCGGCGAAGTATCGAGATAGGCATGCAAACCTGGCGCGCAATCGGCCTCATCCAGTTTGCCGCCCGGAAAAACATAAGCGCCGCCCAGCACAGCCGAGGCCGTATGGCGGCGCAACAAAAAGACTTGAAGGCCTTTTTGCGGAGCGTCACGTAACAACACCACCGTGGCCGAGGCCCGCGGTGGTGTTGTGATGATTTCGCTGTTAAGTTGCATCAACCGCAGCGAGCAATTCGCGTATTACTTGGCAGGGTAAGCCAAATCAACGCGACGGTTTTGCGCCCAAGCGGCTTCGTTATGACCCGTGGCCACTGGCTTCTCGCTGCCAAAGCTGACAGGCTCAACTTGGCCGTCTTTCACGCCATAAGCCTTCAAGCCACGCACCACGGCTTCTGCGCGCTTTTGACCCAATGCCAAGTTGTACTCGCGGCCACCGCGCTCGTCAGCATTGCCCTCGGCACGGATTTTCAGCGCTGGGTTAGCAGCCAAGTATTTACCTTGACGCTCAACCACAGCCGCTTGATTGGCTCGGATGTCGAACTTGTCAAAGTCAAAGTACACGCTTCGCTCTTTAGAGATCAGGCTATTGGGGTTCAAATGGTCGGCCACCACAGATGCCACAGAAGACGATGCTTTGGCATCCGACACGTTGTTGTCGAGTTTGGTTGAGCTGCAGGCAGACAACAACGCAATTGACGCAACAGAAAGAAGAACAAAAAGGCGGTTGGACATGGGAGCTTTCAGTTTTTAATAATTAACTCGCCAATTTTAACGGATGGGTTTTATTCTCTAAAGTGTTGTTTTTTTTGACACTTGTAAAATTCTTTTAAAAATCAACAACATAGGTAATATTCTTAATTTTAATTCTTTTAATTATAGAGATACGGATAAAAGTATTCAATTCGATGCATAAAGGCTGGTTTAGCCACTACTTTTGCGCGAAATGAGGCATTGACCAGTGCAGTGAGGCCCATGTAAATTCCATTCCCCGTTAGTAATTTCGGTTGTTTTACAAAATGCAGCACTGTGTGAAGTGCGAAGGATAAAAAAGATGTCAACATTCAAAATTTTGGTTACCAGTCAAAAAGGTGGCGTCGGCAAAAGCACCGTTTCAGCCAACTTGGCTGCTTATTTGCGCCGCCAAGGGCAGACAGTGACGATGATTGACTTTGATACCCATGGTTCTTCTAGCACTTGGTTGACACGCGCCCCTAACATTGGGGTTGTGGTGCAACACCACATTCTTCCGCTAGATCAAGGGGGGAACCGTCCCATCTTGGACGCGCGTCTTCATTTGCGCCGTGCGGCGAGCAGTACCGAAGTCGTGATTTGTGATTTGACATGGACCGACTCCATCGCGGGCGAACTGATGTTCGAATTCGACTTGGTGATCGTCCCCACCTCGGTGTCTGAAATTGAACTGACGGCCACTGCGGGTTTCTTGAGCCGTCACCGTTGGGTTTTCGACTCGGCCATTCACACGCCGCCAACCTTGCTGGTCTGCCCTACGCGCGTGCAGCCAGAGCAGCTCAAAAGTGATGTATTCTCAAAACAACGTTTTCCTGTCAGCTTCATGCTTGCCCCCCCCATCTTGGAAGCACAAACGGCCCGTGAAATGTTTGAACGTGGTTATTTGATGGACTTGCAAGATGCCTGCGGTGCGTCTTTCAACGAATTTGGTCAATCCGTTTGTGCCGCGCGTGAAATGCGCGAATCAGCTCAAGACATGCGTAAAAACGCAAACAACGCCCGTGTTGTGCGCAGTAACACATTTACGGAAATGAATGGTGTAGCAGCAGGGAGCAAACGTAACAATCTGCTGACAACAACAAGTACGTTGTCAAGCCAATACTCCATCCTAGGCCGCCACCGAAAGCAAAAAATTCGTCCCGACGAAATGCCTACAAAACAAGCATCACACATCGGTTCTCCACAAACCACACAAATTGCGACAATGAGCATTCCACAATTCCTCAAACGCATATCTATGGGTGTGATGAGTAAATGAGTACTGAGCCGCAATTCTTATCCTTCAAAGGACTCAAGCAGTACACCCCTGAGGAAGGTTGGGGGCAAGTCAATGCGATCTTGCAATCCCACACCCAACCAGCGGCACAAGCGCCGGTGCCAGAAAATGTGCCTACGCTAACTGAGCACGCCGATGCGCAAGAGCGCGCCTCTCCCATTTTTGATCCACTCATCAATGAGTTGTTTGAGCAGCTGCGCGTTGCTCCTAGCGATGAACTCACGCAAACATGGCGCACCATCGCGGCCGAAGTCAATTTACTCACGCAACGCATGGCCTTGCAACGCGAGCTACAAGAGCGATTGCAAAAGCTTGACCAAGACTTGCTTGATTTGCGGGGCACCATCTTGTCGCACCTCTCAGATGTGCAGCAAGCAGCAGATCAACAACTGTCGTCGGCTCGCTTGCGTGCCGAAGTTTCAGCTTTGGCGCAATCTAAACTCGCAGCCAAACTCACGCCCAAACCTTAAAGACCTCATCAGCTCAGGAGCTCTCGCATGCTGGACAAACTCAATCAGATTTATCCAGTGCGCTACACCGCGTTCATGGCCGCCGTGTTGTTACTGATTTTCACGCTCTTGGGTGCCAGTGTGATGGGGCTGAGCGGTTGGTGGCCAACGCTGTTTTTGTTGCTCAGCATCGTAGGGTTGTATGACCTTCAACAGTCACACCATGCCATTTTGCGCAATTACCCCATCATTGGGCACTTGCGCTTCATGCTTGAAACCATCCGGCCTGAAATTCGTCAATACTTTCTAGAGTCAGAAACCGAGGCGTCGCCCTTCTCGCGTGCCCAACGCACCTTGGTGTACTCACGGGCCAAAGGCGCGTCTGACAAACGTCCTTTTGGCACACAACTCGATGTACGCGCAGTGGGCTACGAATGGATCAACCACTCAATTGCACCTTCTAAACTGGAAGGCCATAACTTTCGCGTCCAAGTGGGTGGCAAAGACTGCTCACAGCCTTACGACATCAGCCTGTTTAACGTGTCAGCCATGAGCTTTGGCGCATTGAGTGCCAATGCTGTTTTAGCGCTGAACCAAGGTGCCAAATTAGGTGGCTTTGCACATGACACGGGTGAAGGCTCCATCTCGCGCCACCACCGAGTCCATGGCGGTGATTTGATTTGGGAAATCGGTTCCGGTTATTTCGGTTGTCGCGATGAGGCCGGTCACTTCAGCCCCCAACACTTTGTGGAAAACGTGCGTTCACCGCAAGTCAAGATGGTGGAGATCAAACTCAGTCAAGGTGCAAAACCTGGTCATGGCGGTGTTTTGCCTGGCCCCAAAGTCACGGAAGAAATCGCTGAAGCGCGTGGCGTCATGGTGGGCCAAGACTGCGTATCACCTGCGACTCACAGCAGCTTTTCAACACCGCTGGAGTTGATGGCCTTCATCCAACAACTGCGCACCTTGAGTCAAGGAAAACCCGTCGGTATCAAGCTGTGCATTGGTCACCCTTGGGAATGGTTTGCCATGGTCAAAGCCATGTTAGAGAGCGGTATTCAACCCGATTTCATCGTGGTCGATGGTGCTGAGGGTGGGACGGGCGCTGCGCCTTTGGAATTTTCCGACCACATGGGCATGCCACTGCAAGAGGCTTTGCGCCTGGTGCACAACACCTTGGTCGGCGCAGGCTTGCGCGATGCCATTCGTGTTGGCGCCAGCGGCAAAATTGTCAGCGCTTTCGACATGGCCCGCACCTTGGCGTTGGGTGCTGACTGGTGTAACAGCGCACGCGGGTTCATGTTTGCCCTGGGTTGTATTCAGGCGCAAACATGCCACACCGGCAATTGTCCGACGGGCGTCACCACCCAAGACGCGACGCGTCAACTGGCGTTGGTGGTGCCCAGTAAGGCGGAACGTGTGCACAACTTCCACAGCCACACCTTAGAAGCGTTACAAGAATTGATGGAAGCCTCAGGTTTGCAAACACCGCACGACTTCACGCCACGACACATCATGCGTCGCGTGAGCGAAACGCAAACACTTCATTTATCGGAGTTAGTGGACACCCTCGCGCCTGAAGCCTTGCTGCAAAGCGATGTCAGCGCTTTGCCTGCTGTGTTTAGCGATTGGCCACTGGCTAGCGCAAGCAGCTTCGCCATGAAGCCAGCTTGACCCGATTCACCTACAGCACCTGATTACTCAGGTGCGCGTGGGTATTGAATTGGCTTCTCGCGCACAAGAATCGGTGCAGGCGCTGCAGCGGCAGCACGCGCCTTTTCAGCCGCCGCTTTTTCAGCGGCTGCCTTCTCCGCCGCTTTGTCGGCAGCGGCCTTCTCAGCAGCTTTGGCAGCACGAGCGGCAGCAGCTCTCTCGGCGGCAACGCGTTCAGCGGCAATTTGCTCCGCCGACTTTTCTGGCTTCTCAGGCTGCATGCGCATCGCAACAGCACGCTCAGCAGCTGCTTTTTGCTGAGCTAAGCGCTCAGCGGCAGAGGCTTTCTCAGAAGCAGCAGCAGCTTTTTGAGCCTCTGCTGCTGCCTTGGCAGCCTGCGCAGCTTTGTCAGCCGCCTTTTGCGCATCGCCTGCAGCCGTTGTTGCCTTGTCGAGGGTTTTCTCAATACTCTTGAGTGCGGAAGCTTCTGCGGCTGTCTGTGAACGTTCACGAACTTGCACCGCCGCATTTAAATCAGCCTTGATTTTTTGAATTTCGGTCAACAACACCTGTGTACTAGGTCCCTGCGAGGCGACCGACGCAGGAGGTGGCATACGCGCAGAGGTTTTCTCTGCCACCGATTGCAATTTGGTATCAAACGACTGCAGTTTGCTTTCAAGTCCAGTCAGTTGCTTTTGCATGTCTTTGAACTTCAAGTCGCTGGACTTGTTGGCCTCCACCGCCACAACCGTCGGCATGGCGGCCACGCTCTTGCCAATTTCTTCCAGGCGCTTGGCAACCTGCGTTTGCGTGGTGATGACCTCCTCTTGCTTCTCGGTGATTTCGGAAAAGTCAGAGTTGGTCTTGCCAATGGCCGTGAGGCTGGCGTCCACCTCAATCACCCGCTTAGCCATGGCATACACCATGGTGTCGAGTTCTTTGATGGACTTGGTCATCTTCAAAGTAATGGCAAAGAAAATGCCCATCGCAATCAGCAAGCAGGCGCAAAACGCGCCCAGCATGATGCGTGAATGCATCACGTTACGGCGGTTGTTCTCTTGAATTTTGGACACAACGGCGCGCATGGTTGCACTGACGTCTGCCGCAATCGATGCAGAACGGGTAGAGACCTCGGCTGAATCAAGCACCACCGATGTCAGCTCTTCAATCTGACGCGCCACCTCATTGGTGTCGAGTGATTGCGATGCAATTTCAGTCAAACGGTCGGCCGTGACCTCCACATCCATGATGGCTTCTGCAGGCGCGACCGCCTCTTCTGGAGTTTTTTGTTCTTCAGCCATATCAAGCCTTTGTATTATTTTGTTCCTCAAGCCGGTCTAAGCGGGCGTTGAGTGTGTGTATATCGTCCGTGAGCTTGCCCATGCGGACATGTAGCTCTTCAACCCATGTATCGGCTTGAACTGGCACGTCTTGAATGAGGGGCGCTGTTTCGGCAAGATCAGCCACGAAAGCGCCGTCACCTTCCTCCTCAACCAAAGCATCTCCCACCAATTCCGTCAGCGTGGGCACTTGCGACAGGGCTTCGGCAGTCAAACCTTGCGCGTCAATTGGCAAATCAGGGACCGAGATTTTGGGTAGCGACTCGGGCTGATAACCTAGCTCAAAGGGTGCAGGCTCGACCTGAATGCCTTCGGTTTCAGGCGCCTCGGCTTGGCTAGATTGATCGTGTGTTTCGCTCATAAGCTCGTTCCTAGCGTGCGCGTCAGGACTTTGTAAATTGGGTTTTCATCGACTTGCTGCTACGCAACCAGCCTTTGGCCAGCAATGGGCTGGACTGCATGAAAGCATCGGCTTGAGATTTGGTTTCAAAAGGTCCAGCCACCAAAATGGCATAACGTTTGCCTGTGTCTTTGTGACGAGCACGCATGATCCGGGCCTGGGCATAGACCGCATGGCTGCGTTGGAAGCTGCGCATTTCATCTGGCGTGTCCATGGCAGCGAGCTGCACCACATAGCCATTGGCGGGCAATTGGTTAACCCAAGCTTCATCCGAGTTAGCTTCTGGCTTGGACTTAGTCTCGCTCGACGCGACCGTCACAGGCTCTGACGCCACCACAGCGGCTGGCGCAACGGCTGAAGCTGGCACACTGGCGGCTGAGGCCATCGCTGCGGCTTGGCTTGCTACGCGTGCAGCATCACTCGCCATAGACGCTGCGAGCTCTGCGGCTGCCAAAGCATCGGCACTTGCAGCAGAAGCAGCAGCCACAGCGCTAGCGGCTTCCTGCGGTGCAGCTACAGCGGGGGTACCGCGCAGCAAATATTTCTTCAAAGACTCTGCCTCTTCAAGCACCAAATCTTTGTACATCAGGCCAAATGCACCGATGGACATCAGCAGGACCAGTAGCACCCAACCAGCGCGTGACTGACGCGCGGGACGTTTGAAAAGATCAGCGTCTGTCGCCGCAGGCAATGCCGCAGCCAAGGGCGGCGTTGGCGCACTCAAGGTAGGTTCACGCAAAGTATCAGGCACAGTCGGGGGCAATGTCACAGCAGCAGGTGCCGAGGCAGGCGGCGGCGACACAGGTACAAAAGCAGGCAAAGGCTCTGTATCCAATTGAGGCTCTTGCTTTTTGCCAAAACCAGGCACACGCCAAGCCGTTTTGGTTGGGAGGTTGAGCAGCTTTGAAACAGGGGTCACCTCGTCACTGAGCGTGGGAGGATCTGGCAAGAAAGAGGGCTCAATCAGCGTGGGCTCGGGATCGGGTGTTGTGGCCACCCAATCTGTGAGTTGCTTTTTCGGCTCGCCAGCTTCGGTTTCGACTTCCCATTTCAGCAAATTCTTGCCAAAAGCGTCTAGCTTGCTCTGGTGATTGCCAGCACTGTTGATCAGCAAGATCACACTGATGTTGCCAGCAGGAAAACCATTGACCAAACGCGCCAACAGTTGCAACTCAAAATCTTGCATCAAGATGGAATCGCGAAACACCAAGAAGCGACGCGGCGCGTGTTTTTTGTCTTTCTCCAACGCTTGGTCCAGCGTGATTTCAGACAAGATTTCGTTGAACTTTTGAACCAACTTTTCAGAGTTGGTTGAGCTGCACCACTCAATGTGGCTTTCACCCTTGGCTCGCAAACGTTCCTCAAACAAGCTGCCGTAGTAGTCGAGCACCCTTTCGTGGTTGCTCAACACGGCAAGATTGATACTGCCTTCGGTCAAAGACTTCAAGAGTATTTCAAATCGCAACCGGTCACCGGGGCTTTGGTAGATGTCTGTCATGCGGGCTCAAAATTAGGTCTTAAGAGTTCATCAAAGCGCCGCTCGAGTCGAACTTCATCTCGTCTGGAACGGAGGGCGATGGTTTGACCACTTCCTGGCCACGACCATAAGACTGGTTCAGGCTAAACACATAGGCAATGACCTGCGCAACAGCCTGGTACAACGCCTCTGGAATCGGATGATCCAGCTTGGTCGTGAAGTATAAGGCGCGAGCCAGTAAAGGCGCCTCAAAAATATAAACATTGTGCTCTTTGGCTTCCTCACGAATGCGGGCTGCCAAGCCATCTTCACCCTTGGCAATCAATAGCGGTGCCCCATCACCCATGGGGTCGTACGACAAGGCCACAGCGAAGTGCGTAGGGTTGGTAATCACCACATCGGCATCTTTGACTTTGCCCATCATCTTGTTATTCAAAATCTCGCGTTGACGGCGGCGAATTTGGCCTTTGACCTCAGGGTTACCTTCCGAGTTCTTCATCTCGTCACGCACTTCTTGTTTGGTCATTTTCAGCTTTTTGTTGAGCTGATGGCGTTGCAATGGGACATCCACCAAGGCCACCAAGACCAGCCCGAGGCTGAGCCAAAAACAGGAATCCACAATGATGGTGCCGGCAAGCTTGACGGCAGGGTTCAAGTCCATCTGCGAAATATGGGTCAGGTCTTGCAAATTGTTCATAACCGAGACCAACAAGATAGCGCCGACGACGCAAAACTTGATGAGCGCTTTACCCAGGTTAATGAACGCCTCTGGACCAAAAATGCGCGCCAAACCCGATATCGGGTTGAGTTTGCTGAATTTTGGCAAGATCATCTTGGGCGAGAAGATGAAGCCCCCTGCCAAAGTTGTCGACAAAATAGCAATCACATAAAGAATGGCCAACAAGGGCAAAACGATCAAAAAGCCATCCACCACGGAGCTACCAAAAATAGCGGGCAATAACTCTGGCTTGTCAGTGATGCGTCGGTCAAACTGCAGCTGGTGCTTGAACAAGTCACTCATGCTGTTGAATAGGTATTGCCCCATCATGCTGAAAAACAGGGTTGCAATCACCATCATGGCAGCAGGGGCCAACTCTTGTGAGCGTGCAATTTGTCCGTCTTCGCGAGCTTTTTTCAGCCGCTGCGCCGTCGGTTCTTCGGTTTTGTCTTGGCCGCTTTCTTCCGACATGTCAGCCTCCTAAATACGAACGTAGCATCACAAAGGCCTGTGTCCATACCCAATCAATGCGGGCCACGTTGTTGCCCATCGAGAACATCATGACGACGAAGCCCGTCAAGATCAGCGCGGGAAAACCCACCGTAAAAATATTCAAACTCGGTGCGGCTCGCGCCACAAAGCCCAAGCCCACGTTGATGAAAAGCAGAGTCATCATGACAGGCAGCGCAATCAACAAGGCGCCCAAAAACATCATCGAGCTCCAGTTGATCATCTTGCCCAACATGTCTTGGCTAAAAAACGCTTGGCCAATCGGAATGAGTTTGAACGACTCCAGCACCAAGCCAAACACAATCAAATGACCACCCATGCCTAAGAAGACCAAAGTACCCATTATGTTGAACAACTGAGACAAGACGGGCACGCTGCCCATGTTGGGATCCACCATGTTGGCCATGGATAAGCCCATCGAACCCGACATGGCTTGGCCGGCAACCACCAAAGCAGCCGATGCCACTTGAAACACCAAACCCATGGTCAAGCCAATCAAGATTTGGCGTGAAATTTCCATCAACCCATCTGCGGTGACCGGATCAATTTTTGGAATATCAATTTGCTGGGTGACAAAAAATGCCATCGCAAACGCCAAACAAATTCGGATGCGCATGTTGACAGCGCGAATTGAAAAAATAGAGGTGAACGCCAGAAACGCAGACAAGCGAAGCATTGGCCAAATGACGACCAAAAACTTGTCTAGGATTTCAATGAGCGAGGCGTTCATGGCTGTGCGTGTTTACATGAACAAGCTAGGAATGCGGGTAAAGATGCCCTTGGTGTAGTCCACCATGGTGTTGATCATCCAACCACCGGCCAGCGACATGGTCATGCCAACGGCCAAAATTTTTGGGATGAAGCTCAAAGTTTGTTCGTTGATCGATGTGGCGGCTTGAAAAATACCCACCACCAAACCCACGATCAATCCCACCCCCAACAAGGGACCCGAAATGATCATCGTCATCCACAACGCTTGACGCGCTAAATCGACCACTGCTGCGCTATCCATACTCGTACCCCTTAGAAAACAAAGCTGTTGGCCAACGAAGCCATCAACAGCGTCCAACCATCAATCAGCACGAACAACATAAGCTTGATCGGCATCGAAATAATCATGGGTGACAACATCATCATGCCCATCGACATCAGCACGCTGGCCACGATCAAGTCGATCACCACGAACGGGATGTAAATCAAGAAACCAATCGTGAAAGCACTTTTGATTTCAGATGTGATGAACGCAGGCATCAAGGTGGTGAATGGCACTTGCGTGGCATCCGTCAACTCACGGCGGTTAGAAATTTGCATGAACATGGCAATGTCATCTTCACGGGTTTGCTTGGTCATGAAGTCACGCACAGGCACTTCGGCTTTGATCAAGGCTTTGTCAAAGTCGAGGTTGCCATTCATGTACGGACCCAGTGCATCTTTGTAGACCGTTTCAAAGACTGGCGACATGATGAAGAAGGTCAAAAACAATGCCAACCCGACCAACACAGTGTTGGGCGGGGTTTGTGCAGTGCCAATGGCTTGACGCAAGATCGAGAGCACGATGATGATGCGCACAAAGGACGTCATCATCATCAGCATCGATGGCAGTAGCGTGAGCGTGGTCATCAAGCCCAGCAATTGCAGACTCATGCTGTACTGCTGACCGCCTTTGCCAGCGCCCGTCACGTTGACCAGCGGAATGCCTTGCGCATGCGCCATCATGGGCAGCGAAGCCAGCGCCACCAGCAGCAAACCAAGGATGACGTAGAGAATTTTTTTGGTGATGGGCTTACGCAGCATGGTGTTCCCCTTGGGTCCAAGCGTGCAATGTTTTCACTTCGGCGGGGCTGACGCTGGCTAACACCATTTGGTTATCCACCTGAATCAGCACCATCTTGTGCTTCAGGCTCAAAGGCAAGGCTTCGAGCACTTGAATTCGTTTGTCATCCATGCCTTTGGTTGTAAAACCACGGTTGCGCTTGACCCACCACAGGGCGCCGCACAACAGCAGCAACACGCTGAACGTGCTGGCGATGAATTGACCCCAATCGAAACTTTGCATGATGTTTTTCCTGTGCGCGATGACGGTTTTTTGACACTGGACGTGCCTATCTCTAGGGGTATTGCAAGGCGCGTGCCAGCCTCACAGCACGGTATAGTCATTTCATGCGTCACCTCAAAGCCTTTTCCCTTGCCAGCCTCGTGCTGACCAGCAACCTTGCGCTTGCCGCTCAGTGGACGGCGGTGGGTTTGTTTGACATCGGTACCTTTTATGTGGACACGGACAACATCACGCACGCAGGTGAAAACCACAAAGCGTGGACGATGCTGGACTACCGTGAGCCTAAGGTGCATGCGCCCACAGGCAAAAGCTTCAAGTCCACCCGCATGCAAATGGAGTTCAATTGCAAAGAGCAAGCCGTGCGCACCTTGTCGCTGTCGTATCACACGGGCGTGCGTTTGAGCGGCGACACCTTGTCGACCGAGGGCGTGATTGGCCCTTTCGAGCCTGTACCGCCTGACACCCCCATTTTCAAAATCATGCGTTTGGTCTGCTAAATACCCCATGGGCTTGGTGCGTGACCTCATCCATGCAGGCGGCACAGGCGGCCTGAGCTGGCATGTCCACGCCTATTACGCCAGCAAGCGTTGGCAACCCACGCTTCAATTGATTGAGCAATTCTTGGCGCAAGTCACGCCCAAATCAGACCACTTGCTACTGATCGGGGGCAGCGCGGGCTGGATGATGCCGCCGAACTGGCTGTCTCGCTTTCAGCGCATTGACGCTTACGACATTGACCCTTTGGCACCTTGGTTGTTCAATTGGCGTCATGGTGATCTACTGAGAACACGAGGCATTGAAGTACATCACCATCGCCAAGACGCACTGGCTTCACTGCCCGACCTGCTGCTGCAACACCCCAAAGCCTGCATTTGGTTTGACAATGTATTGGGCCAACACCGTTTTCGTGTGCCTGATGTGAAACGTGCTGAACATGAGTTGGCGCAGCTTAAAACTACGCTGAAAGGCCGTCACTGGGGCAGTTTGCACGATGTATGGTCGGGTCCCACGGATGGTCGATTGCTACCCGCAGGCTTGAATGTATGGAGCCATCACGTCACGGCCAAGCAAAGCTTAGAAGCTGCTTTCTCACAAAAGTTGTTAGCCAGCGTAGGTGCCAAGGATGCCTGGCATGACCACCTCACCAGTCAGGTGTTTGCCGCAGAAGCTCAGACATCTTGGATGCCATGGGCCTTCAAACCCAACTACTGGCATTGGCTACAAGCCGGTTGGGTACACGCCTGAAGTTGCGCTGCGTTAATGTTTGAGGTTGTAGAGGGTGATGCCTGCAGCATCCATCTCTTTTTGTTCGCGCTTGCGGTGATAGTCACGCACCGTCTTCATGTCCTGCTCGACCAACGTTTCCATTTGAATGCGCTTTTGCTCAGCCGCTTTCAACACCAAACGGGCAAGCTCTAAGGCATGCGAGGCCTCCATCAAATCAATGTCCACACGGCTGATCAAGGACTGAAGCTGCTGCATAAACCCACGAAAATTCAACGTTTCCGACATGCTGTGTGGGCGCTTTTCAGCCTCTTTGCTACGCGCAACATAGTCAACGTAAAGCGACTCCATGCGGCGGCGGCTTTGCTCTAACTGCGCCACGCGGTCACGCGCCTTCATCAGACCAGCCTGCGCCTCTTCGCATTTCTCTTTGGCTTTTTTGGCCAACACGGGCCAGGCGGCACGCGGCTTCATGACAACATGTGGCTCAGTTGGTTACGCGTCATGGCGTAGTCTTGGCCCTTGTCCATGTCTTGACGTAAAAATTCCACGATTTGTTCACGCAAGCGAATGGCTTCATCCAACTCGGGGTTAGAACCCGCTTCATACGCGCCCACTTGCACCAAATCTGCATTTTGTTGATACACCGACCACAAACGGCGTAACTTGTTGGATTGCTTCAACTCATCAGGACTGACCAGTGACTGCATCACGCGCGAAATTGAACCGTTCAAGTCAATCGCAGGGTAATGCGCCTGATCAGCCAAACGGCGCGACAACATCACTTGACCGTCGAGCGAGGCGCGTGCAATGTCCACAATCGGGTCAGAGGCATCATCGCCTTCGGCGAGCACGGTGTAAATAGAAGTGATCGACCCATGACCGTGACGGCCCACGCCACCACGCTCAATCAAATTGGGCAACAAAGCAAACACCGACGGTGGATAGCCTTTGGCCGTAGGCGGTTCGCCAATCGCTAAGCCAATTTCGCGCTGGGCATGGGCCACACGGGTCAAGCTGTCGCACAGCATCAACACGTTTTTACCTTGGTCACGGAAATATTCAGCAATCACATGCGTCATGTGCGTCGCTTTGAGGCGAAGCACAGGCGACACGTTGGCAGGGGCTGCAACCACGACTGACTTGGCCAAGCCCTCTTCACCCAATGATTCGGTGATGAAAGCCTGCACCTCGCGGCCACGCTCGCCAATCAGACCAATCACCACGATGTCGGCTTTGGTAAAGCGGGTCAACATGCCTAAGAGCACACTCTTGCCCACACCCGAACCCGCCACCAAACCGATGCGCTGACCGCGACCAATGGTCAATGCCCCATTGATGGCTTTGACGCCGACATCCAAAACTTCTTCAATCGGTCCACGCTCCATGGGATTGAGCGGGCAACCCAAAAGGCTGAGTTGATCGGGCAAATGAGGCATGGGCTTGCCGTCAATCGGCACACCGCGGCCGTCAATCACGCGCCCCAACAATTCGTTACCCAAACGCACTTGTCCCGAGTTGGACATGATGCGCACCGTGTCACCAGGCCCGACACCGACAGGGTCGGTGAAAGGCATCAGGTACAAGGTTTTGTCATTGAACCCCACCACCTCGACTTCAACACGATGCCCGCCCTGACCCAGCACTTCACAACAAGCCCCCAATGGGGCCATGATGCCGCGCGTCTCCAAAGTCAGGCCAACCAGGCGCACCAACGTGCCGCTGCGTTGCGGCTCGGGAGTGCGCAGCTTGGGCAAGCTGCCTTGAACTTCTTTGGCAAAGTCGAGCATAGGTATGTTTTTTTATTTCACTTCAATCATGCCGCGAATGGCAGCGGCCACACGGCTTTGATCGGCTTGCACCACCATGCGCACAACGCCAACTTTATCTTCGTAGCTGTTCGCGCTGTTGAGCAATTCTGGTGGGATGGTTGGTTTTTTGGCCTTTTGTTGCTCTTTGCGAATGCGCTCTTTGATTTCAGCCAAGCTCTCGCCTTCGCGAATTTCAATTTCACCATCAGCCAAGGCGTTCTCGTCGGCAGCATCGACAGGCACATCGACCATTGCTTCATCCTGAATAGCCACTGCGTCAGCAGACACCTCTTCAACAGGTGCTTCTGCGACCGCGGCAGTCTCCTCTTGCAAGGGGGTTTCAGGAACGATCTCTGCCACAGGCTCGGGCACCACGTCGGGTTCTGGCTCTGATTCGAATACCGGTTTAGGTCTTGGCTTTTCGGGTTTTTCCAAAAGCAACATTTGGTATTTGATTTTGTCAGCACGTTGGGCTTCAAACAATTCGGCCTTGCGAATCATTTCGCGTTCAACCGCCGCGACGGCTGCTTTTTGCATGTCACTGTTCGAGGCCACTTGGCCCACCATATTGAGCACGAATGGACGCACGATGGTCACAATCACAACCATAAAAATCAAACCCATCAACAGGGTATTGATGACGTCAGGAATGAACATCGTTGTCCTCCACTTCTTCTTGAGTCTCTGCGACGGGTTGCGCCAAAGGCGACTTCTCACGCCACTCCGACACATCCACCAGCAAGGCACGCGCCAAGCCCTCTAGGCGATGTCCCACCAAATCTTCTACCACCGTGTCGTTGGCAAACACGCGGACGCTGCCAGGTTGCATGTCGTGCACGGCTTCAAGGCGCATGCCTTTGATGAAGTCAGCACTTTGCGCTTCTAAACGGATTTTGTCTTCTGGATTGAGTTCCAACACCACCGCGCCATGCACGGGGTGATCCAGCTCATCCAAACAACGCTGAACCAAACGCTCAATCGCTTTGCTAGAGGTGTGAAGCTCACCCACCACGACCTGCTCTGCAATGTGCAGGGCGAGGCGTTTGAGCGGTTCAAAAAATTTCTTTGGATCTTCAATCAAAGCGCCCAGTTCGGTCGATACGTTTTCAAACAACACACGCTGTGCCGCCATCTCTTCGGCCACCGCTTCACGCGCGGCTTGTTCGCCCTCTTTCAGGCCTTCTTCTTTTCCCTGCTCTAGACCTTGTTGTTGTCCTTCTGCAAGACCTTCGGCTTTGCCTTGTTCAAGCCCTTTGGCTAAACCTTCGGCCATTGCTTTTTCAACCGCTTCGGCGAGCTGTGACGCCGCTTCTTCTTGCGCTTGCGCCAAGCCTTTTGCAAATTGTTCGGCCTCTCGTTGCGCGACTTCTTCAGGAGGGATTCCGCCTACAACAGCGGGCAACTCAGGCTCTACTGACAAGGTCTGCGTCTCTTCAATGGCTTCAGCAACGACTTCAGGCTCAAGCACCTCAATAGGTTCAACGGGCGCCGCCTCTATGGGCACAGGTTCAACCATCGCCTCATCTGGCACATCGGGATGAATCACGATGGGGTCGGCCACTTTTTCATCAGATGTGATGGGACTGACCACCAAAGTCTCCGCCAACTCCGCTTGCGCCAAAGCGCGTTGCAACACCGACGCATCGACGTTGACACGCAACTTCGACCGACGTGTCGCACCAAATGAGTCTATGACAAACGGCAAATGCGCATTGGTCTCTGAACCGATTTGGGACGGAGATTTTTCTTCACCGAACGACTCATTGCGATGCTCGCCTTCTAAAAGCGCCAGCGAAGCTTGGGCTTGTGCCGACAGCGGTTGACGCATGGGTTGGTAGTGTGCGGCCGAGAACCCGCTGGACTTGGCTGGGTAGCCAAGGTCCGCGAATGGCTCAGGCTCATCACTGGTCCAACTGGTCGTGGCATAGCCACGGCTGCTCAGCTTTTGGGTGATGCCGGCATTGGGCTGCCAAGGAACGTCAGCCCGAACGGGATGCGGTTGATTAAACAAAGTCTGCGCCGCCCAAGATCAATTCACCAGAATCAGACAACTTACGCGCTTTACGCATGATTTGCTTTTGCGCATCTTCCACGTCTGCCATGCGCTGTGGCCCTTTGGCCTCCATGTCATCGCGGAACATACCGCGTGCACGCTCAGACATGTTGTCAAAGAATCGCGCTTGGCAGGGTTCGCTGGCATTTTTCAAAGCCATCATCAACATGTCAGGCTCCACCGCACGCATGAGCACTTGAATGCCTTTGTTGTCCACGCTGACCAAGTTCTCGAAGGTGAACATGTTGTCTTGGATCTTGAGCATCAAGTCAGGATCAATTTCGTTCAAGCCGTTCATGATGCTGGCTTCCAGCGCTGTTTTGGTCAAGTTCATGATCTTGGCGGCCGCTTGAATGCCACCAAAACTCGATGACTGGGCCGATGCGTTTTTGGAGAACTGCTGCTTCATGATGGCTTCGAGTTCGGCCATCGCTGAAGGCTGCACCGTGTCCAAACTGGCCACACGTTGAATGACTTCAGCACGGGTGTCGGGTGGCAGATAGTTCAAAACATCCGCCGCCACTTCGCTCTCTAAGAGCGACAAGATAATGGCCACGACTTGGGGGTGTTCGCCACGGATCATGTCGGCAATGCCGCGTGCATCCATCCAAGACAAAATGTCCAGCCCTTTGGTGCCTTGACCCGGCATGATGCGGCCCAATACAGAGGCAGCTTTGTCATCTCCCAGTGCAAGACGCATGACTTTTTCAACATAGTCAGCACCACCGATGCTGACGTTGTTTTGGTTCTTCAAATGGTCGACAAATTCGTCAAGCACAAAGTTCACCGCTTCTTGCGAGAAGTTGGCCACCTGCACCATCGCAGCGCCCAGCGCTTGAACTTCTTTAGGGCTCAAGTACTTGATGATTTCTGCCGCTTGCTCTTCACCGAGCAGCAGCATCAAGACGGCAGCACGTTGGGTGCTGGTAATGCCTGCGAGCTCAGCACGCAGTTTGTCGGTCATCAAAATAGAGTCGTCAGCCATGATTCAAATCCTCGGAAAATTTATTACTTCTCGATCAAGCTCTTGAGCACGCCCGCCACGCGGGTGGAGTCCTCAGCCATGATCATGCGAATCAACGCCACTTTATCGTCATACGAATTGGCTGTGTTAAGCAAGTCCGCAGAAATCGACTGTTTCTTAGGCTTCATGCTCGCCATGCGGGCCTTCACAGATTCCAGCGATTCGCCTTCTTCAATTTCAATTTCTTCCGATGACTCTTCAGCCGCGGCACTGGCCGCATGGTGTGCTGCAGCTTCGGCTGCAATTTGTGCATCACGTTCAGCGCGCAACGCTTCTTCGCGGAGTCGCGCCTCTTCAGCTGCCAAAGCATCTGCCGCAGCCTTAGCTTCTGCCGCAATGCGGGCTTCTTCGGCTGTGCGGGTTGCATCTTCTGCCAAACGGGCAGACTCTTCAGCGGCTCGCATGGCTTCTTCAGAAATACGTAGCATTTCGCCTTCGTGTTCTCTCTTGGCGTGGGCCGCCGCCGCCTGTGCCGCAGCATTCTCGGCCGTGGCCACATCAATCGCCATCTGGGCTTGGTTGGTCGCTGCATCCGCGGCTGCCGCAGCCAAGGCTTTGGGATCGATCTCGGGAGCCAACAAGCGGCGCACCATGGGGCGAACGACCGTCAAGAGGATGAGCAAGAAGATGCCACCGACCACACCGGCGTTGACCATGACTTGGTAGTTCTCGTCGCGGTACCAAGGAATCACGGTGGGGTCGTACTGAGGCTCAAACTTGGTGCCCACCACGGTGACCACGTCACCACGGTCGTTGTTGAAGCCAACAGCGCCTTTGACCAATTGGTTCAAGCGTTCGATTTCTTCAGGTGTGTAAGGGATAGAGGTGGGTGTCGAACCATCGGCATTCTTTTCAACCTTGGCACCAGGCGCCACAGGACGCTCGTTGATCAACACACCCACACCGATCTTGGTGATCGTGCCCATCGCACCTTTGGTGTGACGCACGGCGCGGTCTAGTTCGTAGTTTTTGGTGCTACGTGCCGTGACTTGCACGCCTTTTTCGCTCACGCCCTTCAAGGGGTCGGCGTTGGTTTGTGTGGTGGCTTGTGGGTTGGTAGGCGCTGGCGGCGTGTTGGACAAGGAGCCAGGAATACCAATCGCATCACGGAATGTGTTGCGGTCTTCCACAAACAACTCAGAACGTGTTTTAGGACCTTTGTCTTGTGAGTCAAAGTCTTCTGTGGTCACTTCGGTTTGCGTGAAATCTAAGCTCATGCTCACCTGTGCGGTCACGTTGGTCTCACCTACGATGGGGGCCAGCAACTGAATCAAACGGGTGCGATAGAGGTCTTCCATCTGCTGCTTGTGGGTGAGCTGTTGAGCGGTCAAGCCCAAAGGCGCCTCCGTCAACATGTCGTTCATCAAGCTGCCAAAGTTGTCAACCACTGACACGTTTTCAGGGGCGAGGTAAGGCACGCTAGACGCGACCAATTGGATGATGGCTTGCACGTTGGCCGATGAAATGGTGCGGCCAGGCAAACGCGTAATGATCACCGACGCCTTGGTCGGTGCGCGGTCACGCACAAACACGCTTTGCTTAGGGGCGGCCAAATGCACGCGGGCTGATTTGATGCCGCCAATTTGCACAATACTGCGCGCCAGCTCTTGCTCCATCGCATTGTTGTAGCGCACCTGCTCCATGAACTGGCTGGTGGTCATGGCGGGCATGTCTTTGAGGTTGTCCATGCCAGACGCTTCGGTGCGTGGCAAACCTTTGGAAGCTAACAACATGCGGGCTTCTTGGTAACGGTTGGTGGGCACCGAGATTTGACCCGTGTTGGCATCCACCTCAGGCTTGTACTCGCCCGTCTTCAAGGCTTCGATAGCCAACTGCTTGTCAGCATCATTGAGCATCAACACCAAAGGACGGTAAGGCGTGGGCTTCATTGAGGTGAAAAACACAGCCACCGACATCAAGAGCATGAAGATCACCACGAATGGCAAGACCTTGCGCACACTGGGTTGGCGCAACACGTCCATCACCACTGCGCCGGGGCCTTCTTTGGCGTTGATCCATGCGGGCATGCGTGAGGCGTCACCCGACGCAGCACCGCTTGCATTGGAAGCAGAAGCGTTCTCTACGCCGTTGGCTACGGGCATGCCCACAGCGTTCATGTTTAAGGTATCGGTTGCCATATCAGTCTCTCAATCCTGTATCAAACAGGCATGTTCATGATTTCTTCGTACGCTTTCATCACTTT
>Ga0213920_1000606_pt1 | contig 25646 bp, 2 predicted proteins | sample McNCre1117MG_FD_161054 | JGI IMG/M metagenome (GOLD analysis project Ga0213920, IMG submission 161054) | Freshwater microbial communities from McNutts Creek, Athens, Georgia, United States - 11-17 MG | ecosystem: Environmental > Aquatic > Freshwater > Creek | place: USA: Georgia | collected...
CTAGAGTATTTGAGAAGTACTATCGATCAGAAAAAGCTCAGAAAGACCGAGGCACGGGTTTAGGCTTGTGGCTTAGCCGTTCGATTGCGCGTTTGATGAATGCTGATCTTCTCTATTCATCCGATGGCGAAGTGATTACTTTTTCAATAGTATGGACCGGACATGCCAAGTAAGAAACCTTATGTTGTGATTGTTGAAGACTATCAACTGTTAAGAGAGCAATTAACAGATTTTCTTCAATCTAAAGATTTTGATGTCTCATCAGTAGATGGGGGGGAGCAGTTAGACGGTCTGCTAAAGATCAGGTTCCCAGATATATTGATATTAGATTTGAATTTGCCTGGCGAAGATGGTTTAAGCATTGCTAGGCGCGTTAAGGCTTTGCAGCCTAGTATGGGCATCATTATGATGACAGCCCGCATTACTGGGGCAGATAAAGTTGTAGGGTACGAGTCTGGAGCGGATGTCTACATTACCAAGCCGGCCAAGCCGGAAGAACTCTTGGCGGCGATGTCTAATTTATTAATGAGGCTAAAACCTGCGCCTAAGAAAAATAAAGTCTGGCAGTTGCTCCTGAAAGAAAATATTTTAAAAAATCCTTCAGGGCTTTCCATAACACTCAGTGCTAAAGAATTAGTTATTTTAGAGTCTTTAACTTTATCGCCGGATCGTAAAATTAGAACTGATAGCTTATTTGTAAAGCTGGAGCAGGTGGAAGGTGAGTTTTCTAAAAATCAGTTGGAAGCCCTCATTAGCCGCTTGCGAAAAAAAATATCAGAAATTAGCGATACAAAAGATGTGATTAAGTCGGTTTGGGGTTACGGCTATCAGTTGTGTGTTGACTGTATAGCTGAATGATTTATATAAAATACATATATAAATCATAAACATAGGCGTCAGAAAGTGTCAGGAATAACAGGTTGAGACGGGTAAAATCCCGCGACCACGATTATTTACTGACCAATGACTGCAATAGCAAAACTGACATTTTTATTAGAAATACGAAGCGCCAAAAGGCTGTTAGGGCTATTGGTGTTGGGGGTTGTGTCTACTCAAACTTTAGCTGCTGATCCATTTCAAGCACCTAATGCACCCAATGCAGGTTCATTGCTTCAAGAAATTGAACGTGACTATCTAAAACCTATTCCAAAACCTGAACCCAAAGTTGCGCCAACCAAGCCTCAAGAGGCGCCAACTATTGAGCAGACTATTTTGGTGAAGCAATTTAAATTTCAAGGTAATCACTTAATTACTGAAGATGAGCTTCAAGCAGCTTTTCAGAAATACGTTGGCAAAAGATTCACGGTTGCTGAATTACAAAATATTGCAGCAGAGATTTCGCAAATTTATTCGGCACGTGGCTACGTTGCGCAAGCGAAGTTGCCTCGTCAAGATGTCACGGATGGTGTGATCATCATTGAGATTGTTGAAGCAAAATTTGGTGGTGTTGTTTTTGATCCTGAGCAGAAGAAAAATTTACAGCGTGTATCACCAGAAACACTTGAGAAATTTGTCAGTGCAGGACAAGTGCTTGGTACATCAATTAATGCGGCCAACTTAGATCGTCAGCTTTTGATTACGGATGATCTTCCTGGTGTTGCTTCCCAAGGAAGCTTGGTTGAGGGTGAGCATGATGGTGAGACCCAAGTGTTACTTAAGGCTGAAGATAAGCCTTTTTATATGGGGGATGTCTCTTTAGACAATCAGGGTTCACGATCAACTGGTGCCTTCAGAACAAACGCTAATTTAAGTCTGCAGAGCCCTTTAGGTTTTGGCGATTTAGTCAATTTATCTGCGCTAGGTACACAGGGCAGTGCGTATGGACGTCTCGCTTACAGCGTACCTGTTGGGTATGATGGTTTGCGCGTAGGTGTCAATGCTAGCTACATGAGCTATAAGCTAATTACGCCAGAGACTGAAAGTACTAAACCAAAGGGTGACTCAAAAGTAGTTGGATTGGATGTTCAGTACCCACTGATTCGTACACAAGTTGCTAACTTATATGTCAATGCAGCGCTTGATAACAAATATTTTAAAAATGAATTCTTAGGTACATCTGGATACGAAACAAGTAGTGATTACCAGTTGTATGTTTTAAGTGGTGGGCTATCTGGCAATCAATACGATGATTGGATGAGCGGCGGTTTAACATCCGCATCTTTTAATTTGGGTGTTGGCAAGGTTGATTTATCAGGTTCGCCAGCAACTCATGTGGCTAATGATGCTGCTGGAGCAGCAACCGCTGGTAACTATGGCCGATTGCGCGTCAATGCCTCTAGACATCAAAACATCATCGAAGACTTAACCGTTTTAGTTTCAGCTTCAGGTCAGTACGCGACTAAAAATTTAGACTCCTCAGAAAAGTTTTACTTAGGTGGACCTAGTGGTGTGCGCGCTTATCCTAATAGTGAAGGTGGTGGTAGCGAAGGTTATTCTTTAAGTCTTGAACTGCGCCAACATTTGCCGGAAGGCTTTAATGCTGCCGTCTTTTATGACTGGGGTCAGGTCAAACAAAATAAAAACAACACCAAAGCTGATGGCACAGCATTGGCAACGTTGAATCAATACAATTTATCTGGTTACGGTGTATCGGTTTCATGGGATGGTCCATACCGTAGCAACATCAAAGCAAGCGTTGCTCGTAGGATTGGAAACAACCCCAACCCGACAGCTAGTGGAAACGATCAAGATGGTTCTTTGAAACAGAATCGTGTTTGGGTAACAGGAAGTATTCCATTCTGATGCTATGACGATTCGTTTCCTTAACTCTTCCTGTGAAAGCAAGCTAGTTAGAGCCTTGATGGTTCTAATGGTTGGTGCTTTGCAGAGTTTTGGAAATGCTCAGGCAGCACCTGATGTCAATGCCTTGCCAACTGGTGGCCAAGTGACAGCGGGTAATGCATCGATTAATCAAACAGCTAATACAGTCAATGTTAATCAAACCTCACAACGTGCCGTTGTTGATTGGAAAACATTTGATGTTGGCCAAAATGCAACGGTTAAATTTAATCAACCAAATGCACAGTCTTCAACACTTAACCGCGTATCGGATCCTAATCCTAGCCAAATTTTCGGAAAAATTCAGTCGCAAGGTGAAGTGGTTTTAGTCAACCAAGCAGGTGTTTATTTTTCTCCTACAGCCAGTGCTGACGTGGGTTCTCTGGTAGCTAGTACGCATAGCATCAGTAATGATGACTACATGGCTGGCAAAGCAAATTACGACAGAAATGGTTCAACTGGAAAAATTATTAATGAAGGAAAAATTCAAACTTCATTAGGTGGTTATGTAGCCATGTTGGCGCCTGAGGTAAGAAACAACGGCGTGATTATTGCCAAGATGGGCACGGTTGTTTTAGCTGCTGGTGAGCGCATTACACTCAATTTTGATTCGAATAAAAAAGTAGCGGGTATCACTACAACACCTGCAACCATTGCGACATTAATTGAAAATAAACGTGCTGTAAAAGCGCCTGGCGGCTTGATTATTTTGAGCGCCAAAGCCTTAGATACATTAGTTGGATCAGTCATCAAACAAAGTGGCACTTTATCAACTAGTGCATCTGCAACGAACACGGCAGGCCTTTCGCAACAAGGCGGCAGAATTATTTTGGATGGCGATAACATCATTGTTTCTGCGGGTTCGAAGACTGTTGCGAATGGCACTAAAGGCGGTGGAACTGTTGAAATTAAAGCTACGAACACCATTGCTGTAGAAGCTAATGCAAAGATTGCTGCTAATGCCAAAGTTGCTGGTGATGGTGGAAAAGTCATCATCATTTCTAACAACAAAACGGTTGTTGATGGAAAAATTTCTGCGCAGGGTGGCACTCAATCTGGTAATGGTGGTTTGATTGAAACAAGCTCAAAACGCCAGTTGCAATTAGGTGCTAATTTACAAGTGAATGCGGGCGCTAGAGCCAGTACTGGTAAGGCTGGTACGTGGTTATTAGACCCTTATGATTTGATGATTGATGGCGCTAGTGCGCAAACAATTTCTGCTGCGCTTAACACTTCTAATGTTCGTGTTGAAGTCAACGCTTTAGGTTGTTCAGGCATAGGTCTTTGCACAAATAACGGTACTGGTACCTTAACGCTTGCTGCCAATGCAACGATTGAAAAAGTGAGTGGTGTAGCTACATCATTAACATTGGTAGCAACTGGCAATATTAATATTTTTGGCAATATTCTCAGTCAAGTTGGCGCACCGCTAGATGTGATCTTGAACTCTGCTAGTACGGTGACCATTGATGCGAATGCTAATATCCGCGCCAATCAGATTACTGCAGTAGCGCAAGCGATTGATATGAGGGGTGGTGTCTTTAGTTATGGTGCAGACATTAACAACTCATCCCCATTGATTGCTTTGCTTGCTGGCAGAATCAGCGTCACTGGTGTATTAAGAGCCAATAGCCAAAGTAATTCAAGTGGCGCAGGTGGCAAGATAAAAATTGAAGGTGATGATGAAGTTGTTATCACCAATGCGACGATTACTGCTAATGGTTTTGATGGTGGTGACATTGAAATCATTTCTGCGAACGGCACGGTTAGCATTGCGCAGAGCTATATCCAAACTAATGGAGGTCAGGGGCGTGGCGGTGCAATTTCAGTTGCCGGTCTCCAGCAAACGACCCTCACTGCAACAACGCTGGAAGCTACCGGGTATACACAAGGGGGCACGATATTAGTTGGTAATGATGCTAAAAATGGCACATTGCCGTTTAGTCTCATCTCAAGCTTAGATGAGAACACTATTCTTAATACTCAAGCATTAGATCCAAGCAGTCAGCTTGGCGGCTTCATTGAAACTTCTGGACACACGCTTAATCTACTAGCGACTATTAATGCAGGTCGTGGTGGCATGTGGTTAATTGATCCATACGATGTCACTATTGCTTCATCAGGTGCTTCTGGCACAGCTTATTCGGCGACTTACACAGCAGGTCAAGCTAGCGTTATTTTAGCTAGTTCAATCGTAGCCTCACTTGAGGCTAGCCAAAACGTTACGATTTCAACAGGCTCATCAACAGCCAACACCATTATTGTTAATGCGGCTATTTCTCCAGCAGTTGGATCAGCGTCACTAACGTTAACTGGTGGAACCATCGGTATTGGTGCAAACATCACGACCTTAGGTACACAAACCTATAACGGTAATGTGGTGATGCTTGGTAACTACACACTTAACTCTAACGGTAATGCTATTACCATCAATGGCAATGTTAATAGTGCTTATTACTCAACCACCGTAAGTGGTTGGTACCAACGTTTTGATGGTAATTGGTATCAGTTAGCAAATAATACTAGTGTGACTTTTGGTGCGACTACTATTGCTTGGAGTGGCACTTCATATACCTATACCGCAGCTGCTTCTCAAACAATTAATTATCTGGTTGCTGGCGGTGGCGGTGGTGGCGGTTCAAATAGCTGTAATTGCTCTAATGGCGGTGGCGGTGGTGGCGGTGGTCAAGTGACTACTGGCTCTACGACGCTCACAGCTTCAACAGCCTATACCATCAGTACTGGTGGAGCTGGCGGTAATGGTGGTACGAGTTTGGGGGCTGGTGGAGCTGGTTCTAGTACTACTGCGTTTGGTATTACTGCAGCTGGCGGTGCTGGTGGTGGTACAGGTGGTTCTACAGGTGGTACCGGTGGTGCAGCTGGTGGTGCGGGTGGTGGCGCAGGTGGTAATGGTGGTTGGAATAGTGTTGGTTTGGCAGGCTCTAACGGTACAACTTCATATCTAACGGGATCTGCTTATACCTTTGGTAGTGGCGGTGGTGGTGGTTCCGGCTATGGATCTGCTGGAGGTGTAGGAACCTCTGGCGGCGGTGCAGCTGGTATTGGAGCTGGCGCTGGCGCTAGTTCTGGTAGCAACACTAGCGCAGCTGTTGCTGGCGGTGCTGCGACTGGGTTTGGCTCTGGCGGTGGTGGTGCGTATGGACCAAGTTCAGGTGGTAATGGTTTTTATGGCGCAGTAGTTGTTGCACCTACTAATACTTTAAATATTAGTGCGGGTGGGGCAACAGTAACACTCAACAGTTCCAGCGTTGCGGGCAACATCAACTTAACTGGTGCAAGCCCATTAAATATTACTTCAACAGCAGGTTTATTAATTGCTAGTAATGTGACAATTAGTAGTACTGCTAGTGGAACAAGCACTTTGACACTTAAAGCCGCGGCTAGAGTAACTACATCTGGTTCGACTATTTCTGCATCAGGTAGTGCAAAACTAAATGTCATTATTTGGGCAGATAGCGATGGCACCAATGATGCTGGTGTTTCAAGTTTAAGTACGATTACCACGAATGGTGGCCATATTTGGGTAGGTGGCGGTAGTGCTACAACTACTTGGAATGGTTTAACTGTTCCAAACGGCCCTTCGGTAGCTAATTCAGCCGCTAACTGGAATCCATTAGATTGGAATGGCAAACTTACGACATCCGGTGGCGATGTAATGATCTGGTCAGGCATTGCTTATGGTTCAGCAGGCCCTAGTACAGCACTTACAGCGACTGGCAGTGCTGGTATTAATTCTGGTTCAGGCAATATCACCATTCGTGCACGCACATTTAATTGGATATCATTAAATAACTCTGCTTACGGCACATGGTCTTTAGAGTTAACAACGACAGGTAGCATCAAAATTTTGCCAGATACTGATAGTGGTTCTTTTGGCCAATCTATTGACTCACGTTGGTTTGATACAACCCGTGCTACACCTGGTAGCTACCAGCTTGGTCAATCAAGTAATACTTCTGGATTTACTATTGGTAGTGCATTGACTGCTAGTGGTGCTATTTCAATTTATGCGCCAGTTACTTTGGTGGGTAATCAAACTGTTACTTCAAATGGTGGGGCAATTTCATTTAATGGAATAGTTAACAGTGATGCATCAACTACACCTCGCTCATTGACGGTGAATGCCGGCTCTGGCAGCGTGGCTTTCTCTAGCACGGTTGGTGCGACTAACCAACTCAATCAATTGACTGTGACTGCAAGTGGTGGCATTTCAGTTGGTGGCAACATCACGACTGCAGCAGGTATTCGTGTATATGACACTTTAAGCATTGATGAAACAAAATTTATCACTAGTGCTACGAATGCTAATGGATATATCGCGCCGAGCGGTGTATTTATCCGAACTTTAACCGGTTATTTTGTAGCACCTCAGAGCGGTAGTTATACCTTCCAAGTTAATGCTGATGATTACCACTATTTTTACTTGGGATCAGCTGGTCAAACCATTTCTAGTCTCTTTAATAGTGGGAGCTTTGGCAGTTCAGGTCAGCTCTTATCGGTTCTTCCGGCTCAGGTTTCCACTTTAACCGGTTCAGTTAATTTAATACAGGGTAATGTTTATCCAATTATCAGTAGATACCAGGATACCGGTGGTGGTTGGTCTATCAGTCTTAACGTCCAATTACCAGGAGCAAGCTCATATGTAACTACTCAGAGTTATGTGGTGCCTGGTACTGGTATTCAATTAAATGGCCCGGTGACTTTAACTAATGCAGCGACATTAAATTCGAATAATGCGCCTTTAGTTTTATCTTCAACGATTGATGGTGCTAAAGCGCTTACAGTAAATGCAGGTCTTTCAAACTTTACGGTGAATGGCAATGTAGGTGCATCAACGGCATTAGCTGGACTATCTGTAACGGCTAATCGCATTGTGGTCGGTAGTACCAGTACACCTGTATCAATTGCCACGACAAGTGATATTACTTTTACCCAGAATGCTAACTATGCACTAGAACTTTATACAAGCAGCATTAGTTCTGGCGGAGGCAATATCACTCTTGGTGCATCAACTGGACCTGGTACATATTTAAGAAATGATACGGCTGCACAAAGTATTAGTGCGGCAGGCGGCAACATTACTTTTAATGGTGACTTGATTATCGCTAACGGTAGTTTATCAGGTTTAAGTGTTACAACAACTGGTGCAGGTACTGTGACATTTAACGGTAATGTGGATTCTGGCGATACTTACCAGTACGTTACATTTAACACGACTTATGCAACAGCATTAGGTGGTGGTGCTGCTAATACCAATAAAAATTGGAATCAGATTGTTAATTCAATTGGTACGCTAGGGACTAACCAAGGTGATGTTTTCTTGGCGACACCAGTTACGCAATTACAAAATGCTTTGCTTTATTCAGGCTCGATGAAGTCAGATACCTATGACTACTATATCGGAGCGCGTCGTTTGTGTGGTGATGCCACTTGTTATGGTTCAGTGTCTGCGTTGCAAGTAACAGGTGCTACATATGGTGGTAGTAGCACCACCATGCAGCAGAATGGAGTATGGGCTTGGGTCATGGGGCCTGCCGCTAATAACAGTAAAGGTTATACCCAATTTGCTATTCAAAAACCAACGAGTGGCGTTTATACAACTAGCCCCTATTTAAACGCTTCTATTTGGAGTAGTGGTGAGCCAAATGGCGCTGGTACTAATGGCACCGATATGAATGAATGGATTGGTCAGGTGCGTGGCGTAAATGGCCAATGGAATGATATTTCTGCTACAAATGCCATCGCTGCTGGTTACTATAAAGAAACTAATTCAACACCTTCTGCATTATCAGTAAGTGTTGGTAGTGGTGCTGTTACCTTTAAAGCCGGTGCTGGTAATGTTAAGCCATTGAGCTCTATAACGGTAACTGGTACAGGTGCCGTTACTTTGAATGGCAGCATGATTTCGGCAGGTAATCAAAGCTATGCTAACCCAGTGATTCTTAATCCTGCAACGCAGAGTAATACGCCACTTAGTAATTATGTGGTGATGGATACCACAGGTAAGGTGACTTATGGTTCTGTTTATACATCTACCAATGGCACATTGAGTTTGGCTGCGGTAGATAGTAAATCTGGCACAACTGCAGATTTAGCAATTTTGACAGGTAGCGGTGCTGTTACCTTGAACGGCAATATTGGTGGTACAACTTCATTGGCTAGTTTGTCAGTGATGACAACGGGTGGTATTAATCTTTATGGAAATATCACGGCCGGTACCGCCTCTAGTACAGGCATTACGCTGTATCAATACAGCGGTTCATATGAGGTGGGTAATGGTACTAATGGCGGTTTGGGTTATGGATTTTTCTCGCCAACGTTATTAACTCAAGGTATTACTAGTTATGGCGCATCTGTTGCTTTATCTGGCGGTAATGCTAACTACACTACAACAAGCGCAACAATTGATTACACATTTACTGATACCTATAAATCTGTTCTAGGGGTTGGTTACTTTAAGGCAACCACATCAGGTACTTACACATTCCAAGCTGTGGTTGATGACTCAGTCATGGTGTGGTTGGGAGGCTCAGGTCAAAATGCTTCGCAGTTAACCGCTAGTGCTTTGATATACCAGCAAGCAACACCACTCATTAATAGTCCTGGTCAAAAAGGAACAACAACGAACCCACCTGCAGCTGTGACACGTACGCTCAATGCTGGTGAGATTTACCCCATCCTCTTTATTTATAACCAAGGTGGTGGAGGAGCTTCACTTTCTCTAAGTATCACTCCGCCAGGTGGTTCTGCTAGTACCAATGGCTCTGCTTATTACAACACTAAGCTAGGTACTGCTTTAGCCGGTAATCTTTTGGCAAATATCGCTGCCCCAGTAATTAAGATGAATGGTGGTATTGGTGAAATCACAGGCGTAATCAGCCAGGCAAGTACTTCAGGCTTTAACTTTGACTTAGGGTCAACAGGGGTTATGCAATTGTCCGGTGCTAATACCTTTACTGGTGCCACAACTATCACCACTGGCCGCGTTAATTTCAATGGTTCATTGGCTGACTCTTTAGCAATGACTATTGCAAGCGGCGCTACTTTAGGTGTAAATGCTACTGATACGATTGGCTCCGTGACTGGCGCTGGCTCAATCGTGCTTGGTAGTGGTTTTACTCTAAGTGATGGTAATGACAATACCAATACAAGCTTCTCAGGAGTTATTTCAGGTTCAGGTAACTTGACCAAAGTTGGTACAGGAGCATTTACCTTATCTGGCGTTAACACTTATTCAGGCAACACAACCATTTCTGCAGGTACTTTAGTCATTGGTAGCGCTGGTTCATTAGGTTCAGGTACTTATGCTGGGGCTATTAGTAACTCTACTACTTTGCAGTATTCTTCTTCAGCTGCTCAAACCCTATCCGGCGCTATTAGTGGTAGTGGTGCGATTATTAAAGATACGAATACTTCTGTTTTAACGTTATCTGGAACTAGTCCTTACTCAGGCAATATCACTATTAGTGCAGGTACGTTAACTATTGGTGGTTCTGGTACGTTAGGCTATTTAAGTAGTTCTGGTATTAGCAACTACACGGGCACTGTTACTAATAACGGTTCTTTTTACTATTCCTCAACAGCTGATCAAACATTGTCTGGTGTGATGAGTGGTACGGGTAGTCTGACTAAAGATACCGGAGCAACTTCTACGTTGTCATTAAATGCAGCCAACACATATTCAGGTGCAACAACAGTTTCAGCTGGTACTTTGGCGCAAGGTCCGGGTATTGCGGGCGTTACTTCTAATTGTTCTTCTGGTTGCTTGTCTTCAAGCAGTGACTTAACCGTAAACACAAACGGCACGGTTAACTTGGCCGGATATGCAGCAACGGTGGGTGCATTGTCGGGCGCTGGCAATATCATTAATTCGCGCAATATTTCACAAGTGAACTTGGTGCTGTATTTGGATGCTAATAATGCACTATCTTATACAGGTGCTGCTTCGCCAGCTTCTGGTACGGTTTGGTATAACTTGGCACCCATCAGCAATACAGGTAATACAGCTGCTAACGCGACATTGCAAGGGACGACAACAACTTATTCAAATGGCGCATTGAACTTTAGTGGCGGCAGTTATGCGGCTTTGAGTTCAAATGGCTTGGCTAATTTCACGAGTGGCATCACGATGTATTCAAATGTGATGTTGACGAGTCCGGGTTGGGCTGGGCGTGTTTTTGACTTGGGTGCGGCTTCTAATGTAAACAATATTGTTTTCACTAGATTTGGCTCAACCAGTCAACTCGCAATCCAACTTTATAACGGATCAACTTCTACAGCGACTATGTCGTTCAACTCGGTTGCTGGGATTGTTCAAACCTCAACATTAACTTCTTATGCGACAACCTTAAATGGTTCGACCCCAGTCTTTTATGCGGTCAATGGCGGTGGTTTTGGTGTGTTGAGTGGCGGTAGTTATGATGTGGGCGGTGCAGCATTACCTGCTAATGCTACTAGAGGTACTAGCTACATTGCTAAGAGTGAGTGGAGTGTTGATGGTAACTCTACCGTATCAGTGGCAAATTCTATTATTTACGCAGCGCCTCTTAGCGCTACCCAAGTGACAGCGCTGAATACTGAAATGAATCGCAGCTTTAGCTCAGCGACATTGACAGTGGGTACTGCATCTAATTCGACCTTCTCTGGTATGGCGTTAAACGGTAGCGGCACTATTAGTTTGATTAAGCAAGGCACAGGCACTTTGACGCTATCAGGTGCTAATACATATTCTGCTGGAACTAATATTAATGCTGGTGCCATCTTGGTAAATAGTACTAATGCGCTTGCATCATCAGGTGCCATTAGTTTTGGCGGCGGTACATTGCAATACTCTGCTAATAACACGATTGACTATTCAGCACGATTTAGTACTGCTGCTAATCAAGCTTACAGTATTGATACAAATGGACAAGCTGTAACTTTTGCCACAGCTTTGACTAGTTCTGGTGGCGCACTAACTAAATTGGGTTCAGGCACTTTAACTTTATCTGCGGCTAATACTTATACGGGCGGTACGACCGTTTCTGTTGGTACCTTAAAGCTTGGTAATGTTGCAGCTTTGGGGGCTTCAGCTAATGCTGTTTCTGTAACAAGTGGCGCTGTATTAGATTTAAATGGCCAAGCAGTAGCTAATACAAATGCTTTGACTCTTAACGGCACAGGCATTAGTTCAGCTGGCGCTTTAATTAATGGCTCAGCTACCGCAGCTAGCTATGCTGGTACGATCAGCTTGGCAACAGCGACATCTATTGGTGGTACCTCTGGCAATATCACGCTCAGCGGTGTGGTGAGTGGTAGCAACACCTTAACCAAGGTAGGCACTAACTCTATTACTCTTTCAGGTAATAACACATACTCTGGTATTACTAATGTTAATGCAGGCACTTTGATTATTGCTAACAATAATGGCTTGGGCGCCACAAGTGCTGGCACCACGATTGCTAGTGGTGCAACTTTAGATTTGTTGAATGTTGCTGTCGGCGCTGAAATAATTACCTTAAATGGTGGTACCTTAGCCGATGCTACAAGTAGCTTGGCGGGTAGTATGGCATTAACAGCTAACAGCACGATTAGCGTTGCTAATGCAGTTGATACTTTCACGATGTCTGGTGTCATTTCAGGCGCTTTTAGCGTGACTAAGACTGGGGCTGGTACCTTAGTACTTTCTGGGGCTAATACTTATTCTGGTGGCACGACAGTTTCTGGTGGTAAGTTGCAAGCAGGCATTGCTTCAACGGGATCTGCTGGTTCAGTGACCAATGGCCCATTCGGTACAGGTACTGTAACGGTGCAATCTGGCTATACAGTCGATGTCAATGGTTATGTAGTTGCTAACGCATTTAATTTAAGTGGCACTGGTTTAAGCACTAATGGTGCTTTGATTAATAGCAGTTCGACTGCTGTGAACTTGCCTGGTGCAATTACGCTAGCAGCTGACAGTACAGTTAGTGGTGCAGGTGATTTAACATTATCAGGTGTGATTACTTCATCCACGGGTGGTTTGTTGTTTAAAAATGGTGGTAATTACACCATCAGTAATGCTTCAAATACCATCACGATTGCGGCTACAGGTGTTGCATCACTTACGGCAACTAACGGCGCCACATTAACTGTCGGCACTGTTAATGCTATTTCTGGTATTTCATCTGCTGGCGCGATTTCCCTCACCGCTAACGCGATTGTGTTGAGTGGTAATTTGACAGTGACGACCTCAACAAGCGGTGGTGTTTCATTACTATCTAATACCCATATCACTAATACGGCTTACACCACTATCGGCACACAGGGTGGCGCAGTGTTGTTGTCCTCTAATATTGATGATGCAACCGATAACGACACAACCACCAATGGTTATATTCGCTTAAGCAGCGGCTTAACCGTGACGAGTCTTGGTGGGAATATCACTTTAGCAGGTGGCGACACTTCAGGTTCTGGTTATGCAATGGGTAGCTCGAATACTAGTTATACCGAAGGTATACGTGTTGATAATGGATTAATCCTTACTTCTAGTGGCGGTAATATCGTGATGCGCGGCAAATCTTATGCCACAGCTACGGCGGGTACGGGTATTGGCGGTGCTGGCATCATGCTTTACAACGGTGCTGTAACTATTAACTCTGGCACAGGCACGATCTATATTGAGGGTTATAGTCAAACCACAGCTACGACTTATGGTTCGGGTATTTATAGTTATAGCGCGACTTCCATCACTTCGGCTAATACCACTAATAACGCTATTAAATTAGTGGGCATTGCCACAGGTGTGACGACTTGGGATTCTTGGGGTATGGAATTTGAGAGCACTCTAGGTCTTTATGCGACTGGTGCTGGCGGTGGTATTAGCGTTCTGACTTCGCAGAAAAATACATCTAGCAACTATGAGGTTGTTTACAGAGGTGCTACCGAGATATTGGCTAACGGTGGTGACATCAAGCTTTTAGGTGGTCAAGCACTTTCTGGTTCTACCGGTATTTCCGGTGGTCAATGGTACAACGCAAGTACTTTTGTCATTGGCTCAAAAACTGGCTCTAGTTATGTTGCCAGCAGTACAAGTAATATCACTATCAATTACGATACTTATTATTTCAATGGTTACCGCGCTGCAGTTAAAACAGCTGGTACGTTTACTTGGAATGGTTCAGGCGCATCTACGACTGGTTTTGGTCAGGCCGTCGACACTAGTTACTTCACCTTTACTAATGGTCAAAACTTGTCAGGCCTAAAGATTGGGTCTTTGGCTAATATTAATACGATTAATATTTCAACAGATGCATTGGCGGTTGCTGGTCCCATCGAACTATTAGCCATGGGTGGCACAACAGCAGATGTGAAGGTGAACGTTGGGCTAACGAGTTCAGGTGCTAATTCTTACATCAATCTAAAAGCATCTGAAGATGTTCTGACATATAGCAACACCTCATTTACCGGAACAGGTTCAAATACCTTTACGGTGATGGCAGGTCGTGGTTACTATAACAACGGTGCTATCACAGGTACTACAGGGAATCCGCTAACCGTAAATCTATACACTGATGTAGATAACTCTAATGGTGGCCAAGTTACTTTCTATACATCCTCTAGCATTGCAACTTATGGTGGAAATATTACGATACGTGGTGGTACAGGTGATACCACCACGGGTTGTGCGTTAGCCAAAACTTGTATTGCTGGTTATGCCTCAAATTCAGGAATTGATTGGCTTACGGGTACAACAACTACTGGTTGGCAGGATGATGTAACTGGAATCGTTATTGTCAGTTCAGGTTCTTTGGATGCTGGTGCTGGCACGATTGCTATGTATGGTAAAACCACTAGCACTAGTGCCAATGGTCGAGGTATCCTGATTTACAACGCCACCACACTAAAAGCTGCTGGTGATATTACGCTTAATGGTGTTTCTGCTGGTAATCAGGGTTTCTATATTGACGGTACTGTTTGGTCAACAGCAGGCAATATCAGTATTACGGGTACAGGTACTGCGGGCGTTTATTTGGGTGCGGCGACAATTGCTGCGGGTAACAATACAACGGCCCCAACATCTGGCGGTACTATTACGGTTAATGCAACAGCAACAGCTGCAAGTAACTTCGGCTTAGAAATTAATACAGCTTCTATAGTAGCTAATGGCGCGATTAGTTTGACTGGAGTAGCGACAACTTATCACGCTGTTTATGTACATGGTACAGGCGGTAAAGTTACATCTGGATCCAACATTACGATTAGTGGAACCCAAGGTAACTGGGGTTTAACGATGTATGACAACACATACATCCAGTCAACTAGTGGCAATATTTCAATTACTGCAAGTGGTACGAGCGGCGGATTTTATTCACAATCATCAGGTGGTATTTACGCAACTAGCAATACTGCTAGCCCAACATCAACGCCGACAACTGGTGGCACACTCACTATTAGTGCAACAGGCGCTAGTCAGTATGGTATTCAAATGGCTTCAGGGTCATTGGTTTCTTATGGCACCATGAGTATTACAGCTCGTTCAGCTGGTAACTATCAAGGTATGTATATCTATGGTTCTGGCTCATTCTTGGCAGCCGGTAATATTAGTATTGATACGGCAACAAGTGGAACACAATGGGGCTTCCAATTTGACGGTGGTCGCACGATGCAGTCGACTGCTGGCAATATCTCGATAACATCTGCCGGTACATATGGCATGTATGTCAACGGTAGCATTATTGCAAGTGCCAGCACGACTGATACTTCTGCTACCACCGCGCCTGTTATTGGGGGCTCTATCACTATTAGCGCAACTGGTAGCGCGCAGCAAGGTTACGAAATGGCCGCTGGTTCCTTAATCGCTAACAATGCGATATCGATTACTGGTAGCGCAACAGGAGCATACAAAGGCGTCTACATCTACGGTTCAGGTTCTTTTAAATCTGTAGGGAACATCACGATTAGGGGTACGGCGCCCGGTGCTGACTGGGGTGTTCGATGGGATGGTCGCACCATGCAGTCTACGACAGGTAATATCTCCATTACTGCCACTGGTAACTCTGGTGCTTTCTGGATGATTGGTGGTGCCATTGTGGCGGGTAATGACACCACAACGCCAACCTCTGGTGGTTCGATTACGATGAATTTAACCTCTTACAGCACATCAATTGCTGATGCTGGTTTAAGAATAGATAACAACTCTACAAAAATCATCTCTTATGGAGATATCAATATTTATGCTAATGCTGCGCCCAATGGACTAAATAGTAATGGTGCTGGTCACGGTTTGATTATGTACGGTGGCAGCCAAGTCATCAGGAGTTATGGCGGTAATTTAACCATCACTGGTTACGCCAATCAGTCTCAGGGATCATTGACTAATTGGGCCAATATTTCTGGCGGTATTACTTTGTGGGATGGTAGTGATCTCTTGCGAGCAGCGGGCAATGTGACGCTTAAGGGTGTTTCAATGCAAGGTATTGGTATTTATTTAACAGTAGGATCTGGAACCGGCGGTGGTGTTACAGCTGATACAGGTAATATTTCGATTGATGGTTTGAGTAATAGCATATACGCTGGTACATATATCCGATTGCCGATTACTGCAACATTAGGCTCTGTTTCTATTACTGGTGCGGGTGGCGGTGAATCTGGTCTTCGTCAAGATGTTTGGTATGGCTCAGTTTCAGCTAAAACTGATGTAAATATGGTTGGCTATACCACTAGCTCTGGCTATTATGGCCTTTACTATGCAATTGGCTCAGTTAGTTCTAGCAACGGTAATGTGACCTTATCTGGCTATACCTCAAGTACAAATGCTAGCTACTACGGTATCTATTCAAATGGCATCAACGTTTCAGCAAGTAATGGCTCCGTAGTTTTCCAAGGTGCAAAGATGACCTCGGCATCTACAGGTAGTGGTTATTTAGTGAATGCTGCTGGCACGATGTCGGGCGGCACTCCTAATATTCCTGCACCACTTTTTGCAGTTGCAGATTCAGCTAATCCAGCTAGCGCAAACACCACGGGTATTAGTTGGTCGGGAACGGTCACTGCCAATACGACCAGTGGTTACATTTCAATTAATGCTAAAGCACCTTCAATCACGGGTGCGATGACATCTTATGGATTGGCGCTACTTAGCAATAACCAAAACTACACACTTAATAGTGCAAGTAATGCCATTAGTGCGCTTGCTGCCAATATTGGTACAGGCACATTAACCTTTACTGATACGAATGCTTTAACTATTGGATCGTATAACGGTACGAATGGTATTACTGCTGCCAAGGTGACATTGAGCGCCGCTGGTTTACAGGGTAGTCAAGGTATTACTGTGACTGATAACACCAGCTCCATCGCTATTACAAATGCGAGTGGTAGTTATGATTACTCAGGCGTAATTGCTGGGCCAACGACACTCACAAAATCTGGCGCTGGCACACAAAAGCTTTCTGCAGCTAACTCATATACTGGACTTACAACCATTAGCGGTGGCACATTACAGCTTGGTACAGCGGGTACATCAACTAATACACCGCTCGGTACAACAGCGGCTGGCACCACCATTTCTGCTGGTGGCACCCTTGATTTGAATGGCTATACTTTAGCAACCACTGAACCTCTGACGATTAATGGTTATGGCGTTAATAATATTGGTGCATTGATTAACTCCAGCACTACTACTGCCGCTACTTATAGTGGTGCCATTACCGTAGGTTCTACTTCATATATTGGTGGCGCAGGTTCAATGACATTAACTGGTGCGGTTAGCTCAGCTAGTTATGGTGTTGCATTTGTTGGAGCGGGTAGTTACACCTTATCAAATACATCTAATACTCTGAGCACGATTGCTAGCAGTGGTATTGGATCTTTAAGCATTAAAAATAATGCTGCTCTGACGGTTGGAACGGTCAATGCTATTACTGGCATGACATTCACTGGTGATGTGATGTTGGATGCCGCTAGTGATATTTTGGTGGCTGGTTATGTAATTCAGAAAAATGGCACTGGTAATTCAACCATTACATTTAAGACTGCTGGAAGAAATAACTTCTGGAACTCAAGCAATCAAATTAAAACTGATACAGCAGCCGGCACTGGCAAGTTAAATGTGATTTTCTGGGCAACTGGCACAGCGGCAGGAGATAGCTTGGCTGGCGCAATCACTACCAATGGCGGTCATATTTGGGTAGGTGGTGGATCTACTTCAACAACTTGGAATGGCTTAACCGTTGGTTCTGGGGCTGCAGGTGGTAGTACCAGTTCTAATAATAATGCCATTGACACCCAGGGCACTTGGACAACCGGTGGTGGTTCTGTTTGGTTAGCGGGTAATACAAGTGTTGCTAATGCTTATTCTGTGGCATTAGCTTTTGGAGCTGCTCAAACACTTAATGTGGGAGCTGGGTCTATAACAATTATTGGCGACTATGTTGCTTCTAGCAGTGCTACTACTATTACAAGTACTGGTACTTTGACGATTACACCGCTTGGCAACTTATTTAAAGATGGCTCCGGTGCAGCCAGAACATTTACTTGGGGTGGTTCCGGTACTAACTTTGCTGGTACTGGTTCAATCGCTAATATCACTATTAATACAATTGCCAATTTAGGTGCTTTGGTTATTGGTAACTCATCATCAACGACCAACTCTGATGTAACGATTTCAAATGCAACTGGCATTACCGGCCCGATTACTATTTATGGTGGTGCGGTGACGCTAAACGGCGCATTAAGCACATCTAGCACGACCTTGGGTGATGTAACAATCACAACATCTGGATTAACAGGTAGCGGGAATGTTTCTTTGGCAAATACCCGTGGCCTAACTGTTACGCAATCAGGAGCATCCAACTACAGTGGTGTAATTTCAGGAACAAGTGCTACGCTGATAAAAGCTGGTGCTGGCACATTGACTTTGTCTGGTGCTAACCTCTACACAGGCGGCACAACAGTTTCAGCGGGTATCCTTAAGTTAAATAACGCCAGCGCTTTAGGCGGCTCTGCGGGTGCAGTCACAGTTGCGAGTGGAGCAGCGCTAGACTTGAATGGTCAAACTGTGATCAATACCAATGCCTTGACTATCAGTGGCGCAGGTGTGAGTTCAAGTGGCGCCTTGTATAACAGTTCTGCTACTGCTGGTACTTACAGCGGCGCAATTACATTAGCTGCTGATACGACGATTAAGAGTACGGGTGCCATGATTTTGAATGGCGCAGTTGGCGGAGCATATGTCTTAACGGTTACTAATACAGGCGCAGTAACTTTCGGTTCAACCATTGGTACATCAAGCGTATCTTTAACAAGCTTGTCTGTAAGTGGTGATGCTAATCTTTATGGCAATGTGTGGACTTCAGGTGCGCAAACTTATAGCGGTAACTTGGGTGTTGGCGCTGATCTTGGTCTGAATTCATCAAGTGGCGGCGTTAGCATTACTGGTAACGTGAATATGATGCCTGGCACATTGCTCTACCAGACAACAACAGCCAGCAGAAGTGGTACGAATGGTACTGGTGTGGTTGTTTATACAACTGGTTATGGCTTAGGTACTTCTGATGCTGCGGCAACTTTTTCAGGCCCTATTACTCGTGTTACCTATCGCATGGAAGTTAGTGTTGGCGGGACACTTTACTACGCCAACGTAACATTTGATGCGTGGGCTGGTATGACGGTCGCAGATTTAAAAGTGCCGGATGAGACTCATGCATTCATCATACAAAAAGTTGTGAACAATATGGTTGTTAGCTCTAACTTCACAGGTATTGCTAACAAAGCAACGGCTGTAATCAATGGCTCTGGATTTACTGGTTATCTCGAAATCTGGCCATACAATTACACCCAAGCTGCAAGTGGACCTGCTGGTGTGCCTACAGGAAACAATTCAGTTTACGATTTCAATGACACCCCGCAAGGTGCTGGTACTAATTACGGTTCTTTCCAAGTTCATAACATCACTTCTGGTTCGACACCGCAGACTGTATTGTCATGGAGCAATCAGGCTAGCGGCACAACCCCAGACGTTGGTTTTGGAAACTATATCGGCACTGCTCCAAATGCAGCTGGAAATACTGACTGGACCTTCACTGGTAACAATGGTGCGAGTCTGGGTACAACAAATTGGAAGCTCCAGGTTATTGTTAACGCCATTAACCCTAATTTAACTATTAATGCGGGTTCGGGTGCGGTTTCAATTGGGGGTAATTCTAGCGGTCTTAAATCGCTTACCGTAAATTCCAATGCGGCGACTAGCACGATTTCAGGGGTAATTAGTGATGCATCTTTAGGTCAAACAACGACGTTAACTAAGCAAGGTACGGGTGCTTTAGTCTTAACGGGTGCCAATACTTATACGGGCGCCACAACAATTAGCGCTGGTAATTTAATTATTCGCAATAATGCTCCAAGTACTGCTAGTGCCTTTAATGGACCAGGTACTTTAACAATTGAACCATCGGGCACCAGCTTTACTTCTGCCATTATCACTTCTGGATGGGCATTTAACAGCAATTTGGGTGGCTTGACGATTGGTAAGGATGGCAATACACAAAGTATTACGGTAGATGGCGCCATCAGTATTGCTGGCCCAATTAATATTTATGGTGGCGCGATTGCTATTAATGCTGCTTTAACTGCAACTGGTAGCAATACCATTACGTTGAAAGGTTCAGGCAATATAACTGATGGCACAAGCGGTTATTTAGCTGCATCAAATCTATTGTTGCTTGGCGGTAACGTGACTTTAGATAACAGTGCTAGCAATGCAATTACTACATTGGCCGCAAGCGGTGTGAGTGGTTTAACTTATTTGGATAAGGATGCTTTCACGATTGGTACGGTTGGCAGTATCAATGGTGTTTCTGCTACTGGTTTAGTTAGTCTTGGTACTTTCTCTGGTGACTTGACAGTTGCGCAAAATGTGACAACAACGAATGCTACGTCATCTGCCTTGATCTTAAACGCTGGTATTAATGCGGCTGCAGGTACATCAACCGGTGGTAATTTAATTATTTCAGGTAGTCCAGCCATTTCTGTGGGTAGCGGGGGTGTGGCTAAGTTATATACAGGCTCTGTTTCTGGTAGCACCGGATTAACTGCATTGATAGGGTCTGGCTCTGGTAATTTCCGATACAAGAGTGACGAAGCAGCTGCTAATTACACAACAGCTTTATCAGCTGGGTTAAATGCCATTTACCGTGAGGCAGTAACTGTAACTGTGACTACCAATAGTCAAACAGTCACTTATGGCGATGCAATTAATTTAACTGGCACTATGAGTGCATTGGTGAATGGAGATACTGCTAGTTACTCTATTAGCAGCCCTTCATATTCAGGATCAAATCGTTTAAATGTGGGTAGTTATTCGATTATTCTAAGTGGTCCTTCTGGTCTAGGTTATACGCTTGCTTCAACTAATGGCACTTTAACTGTGAATGCCAAAGCGCTTTCAATTACAGCAGGTAGTGCAAACAGCAAAGTGTATGACGGCTCAGCGGCTGCAACAGTGACGGCGGGCACTTTAAGTGGCTTTGTAGGTACGGAAACATTAACGGCAACAGTAGTAGGTACATTTGCTGATAAGAATGCGGCTAATGGTAAGACGGTGACACTGGCTTACACTTTGGTTAATGGTTCCAATGGTGGTTTGGCTAGTAACTATAATTTGGTAAATACAACAGCAACAGCAAACATTACGTCTAAGGCCCTCTCTATCACGGCGGGTAGTGCTAGCAACAAAGTTTATGATGGCTTGACGGCCGCAACAGTGACGGCAGGAACTTTAAGTGGCTTTGTTGGTTCTGAAACTGTTACAGCAACTACTGTTGGTACATTTGCTGATCAGAATGCGGCTAACGGTAAGATAGTGACTCTTGCTTATAGCTTGGTGAATGGAACTAATGGTGGCTTAGCTAGCAACTATAGTTTGGCAAATACAACAGCAACAGCAAACATTACACCTAAGGCACTCTCGATTACTGCGGCAGCTGTTAACAATAAAATTTATGATGGTGCAACAGCTGCAACAGTAACAGTGGGTACTTTAACTGGCTTTGTTGGTACAGAAACTGTTACAGCGACAGCGGCGGGTACTTTTGCTGATAAGAATGTGGCCAATGGTAAATCAGTAACAGTTGCTTATACATTAAGCAATGGCGCCAACGGTGGGTTGGCCAATAACTATAGTTTGGCAAACACAACAGCGACAGCAAATATCACACCTAAGGCCCTGACAATTGGTGCAGCGACTGTTAGCAATAAGGTTTATGACGGATCTACTTCTGCGACAGTTGCAGCCGGTAGTTTGGGTGGTTTTGTAGGCAGTGAGACATTAGGGGTAACGGTTGTAGGTACATTTGCTGATAAAAATGCAGCCGATGGAAAAACTGTGTCGCTTATTTACACTTTGGCGAATGGTACTAACGGTGGACTAGCAGCTAACTATAGTTTGGCTAACACAACGTCGACAGCAAACATTACCCCTAAAGCGCTTTCTATTACTGCTGGTAGCGCTGCAGATAAAGTGTATGATGCGACAACATCTGCAGCGGTGGCAGCTGGTACATTAAGTGGTTTTGTTGGCACTGAAACTGTGACTGCTAGCGCTGTTGGCACATTTGCCGACAAGAATGTTGCGAATGGTAAGACTGTAACCATTGCATACACTTTGGCTGATGGTTCAAATGGTGGTTTAGCAGCTAACTATAGTTTGGCAAGCACAACCACAACTGCTAGTGTTACTCCTAAGACACTAGTTATGACTGGCATTTCTGCTGGTGATAGAACTTATGATGGTACAACGCAAGCATCGTTGACAGGTTCAGCGGCTCTTACCGGCTCAAGCAGTTCAGCTAATGATGGTAAGTTTATTGGTAGTGATGTCGTTGGTTTGACTGGTTCGGCAGTTGGCGTATTTGCTGATAAAAATGCTGGTACTGCTAAAACTGTGACAGTAAGTGGTCTGTCCTTAACGGGCGCTGATGCTGGTAATTACACTTTAGCAACTTACACAACAACTGCTAATGTGGCAAAAAAAGATTTAACGGTTACTGCAGTTAATGACGCAAAGTTTGCTACGCAAACAGATGCTGCTAATTTCTCTGGAGCCACATATCAAGGTATGGTGGCAAGTGATTCAGAATCTAGTCTTGGTACTTTAACTATTGCCCGTACAAATGCATCTGTTAATTCAGCTGGTTCATATGCTGGAGTTTTGGTTCCAAGTGGATTAACAACCAATAATTACAGTGTTACTTATGTCAACGGTAATTACACGATCGTGCCAGCACATCAGTTGTTGTTGAAAGTGACCAATTTAACTGTTACTTATGGTTCAACCCCATCTTATGTGATGACGGCCCAATATGTGACAAGTGATAATGGCACTATTAATGCTTTGCCCGTCACTTATGCAAATGGAACGTACAGTGTTAATGATGGTGTGGGTGGGGCAGCGCAATTCCAAGTTGCAGCAATTAACCCAATTTACAGCTCAAGTGGAACATTGGTTGTTGGTGGATATCAGTTAACAACTAGCAATACATCTATTACGGGTGCGAACTTCACAAGCATGATGATGGTTGGTGCGCTAACTGTTGATCATAAATCAATCACTATTTCAGGTATTACCGCATCTAATAAAACTTATGACGGTAATGTAACTGCTAATGTTTCGACAGCTAATGTTGCGTATACTGGTTTGGTTTCTGCAACGATTGGTAACAGAGTGGTTGTTGATGATTTAACTTTGTCAGCGGTCGGCTCATTTACTGATAAAAATGTAGGTACTGCTAAAACTGTGAACTTGACAAGCTCCTATAGCGGGGCCGATCTTGGTAACTACATCATTACTGATCAGGTAACTACAACTGCCAATATCACAGCAAAGGCATTGACTGTTAGCGGAATCGTTGCTTCCAATAAAGCCTATGACGGCAATACAACGGCAGCCGTGGTTACAAGCGGTGCTGTATATACAGGATTGGTGAGTGGTGATGATTTAGCTGTTTCAGCTACAGGCGTATTTGCTGATAAAAATGTGGGTGCTGCTAAAACTGTGACATTGACTAGTGCTTATAGTGGTGCAGATGTGGGCAACTACAGCATCACTGATCAGGCTAATACGGTAGCTGCAATTACGCCTAAGGTGTTAACTATTTCAGCAGGTAGTGCTGTGGATAAAGTTTACGATGGTAATACGACTGCAACCGTGACAGTTGGAACATTAAGTGGCTTTGTTGGCAATGAAACAGTGACTGCCTCAGCGGTGGGTACATTTGCGGGTAAAAATGTTGCGATTGGGGAGACTGTTAACCTCACATACACCTTGGCAAATGGACTAAATAACGGCTTGGCAAGTAACTATAGCTTAGCCGATACAAGTACTACAGCAACGATTTCTGGTAAGCCAGTTACGATTACCGCATCCAATCAATCTTCTACATATGGTCAAGCATTGGATTTGGGTTCGAGTGCATTTACTCAATCTGGATTCTTAAGTGGTGATGGTGTTACATCTGTAACCTTGTTGCAGGGCGGTCAGAGTACGGTGCCTGCAACAAGAGCTGCTGGTACTTATAGTGGTGCGACAGATGGCATTTTGGCAAGCGCTGCAGTTGGGACTGGTTTGAGTAACTACAGCATTACTTATGCCAGTGGCGCATTGACAGTTAATAAAGCCACTTTAACAGTGACAGCAGATAGCCAGTCACGAGTATATGGTGATGCTAATCCAAGCCTAAGTTACACCATTACAGGTTATAAAAATTCTGAGAATGCGACAACGGCTGGCGTGACTGGTGGTCCTGTTATTAGTACAGCAGCTTTAATTGGATCTAATGTCGGTTCTTACGCTATTAGTTCTGCGGCCAATGATTTGGCAGCGGCAAACTATGATTTCAGTTATGTGGCTGGCACATTAACAGTTAATCCTAGACCAGTGACTGTGACTGCTGATAATCAGTCTAAAATTTATGGTTCTAATAATCCAACTCTAACTTACGTTGTCGCTGCTGATGGGGTTGGTTCTAGCCGTGGCTTATATAACTCTGAAACATTGACTGGTTCTTTGGCAACTACTGCAACAGCCACGACTAATGTTGGAAGTGTATCTATTACAGCAGGTACTTTAACTAATGCTAATAACAGCAATTACGCTATTACTTATATTGATGGTGCGTTAACAGTTAATAAAGCTACTTTAACTGTGACTGCTGATGCAAAAGGCATGACTTATGGTGATGGTAGCTTGCCAGCATTGACCGCTACGATCACAGGTTTTGTAAACAATCAGAGTTTGTCGACATCAGGTGTAACGGGTAGTGCTAGCTTAAGTACTAATGCGACTGCTTATGATGGCGGCACAGCTGGCTCTGCTTCTGTGGTGGGTGTTTATACAATCACCCCAGCTTTAGGTAGCTTGGCTGCATCTAACTATGACTTTAGTTATGTGAATGGATCTTTGACAGTAGCTAAAGCTAACTTAACGATTACAGCTTCAAATGACAGCAAGATTTATGGCGCAACAACAACTGCAGCTGGTATTGCTTATAGCAACGGTGTGGCAGCGGGTACATCTGCCGGTTACAGCGTTGCTGGTTTAGTGAACGGTGATGCGATTAGTGCAGCGACTTTAACCAGTACAGGTGCTAATGCCACATCAAATGTTGCGAGCACTCCTTACGCTATTACGCCAAGCGCTCTAGTAGGTTCTTCTCGTGTTATTGCAGATAACTACAACATTACTTACGTTGATGCCCCATCTGGCTTAACAGTTAATAAAGCTACTTTAACTGTGACTGCTGATGCAAAAGGCATGACTTATGGTGATGGTAGCTTGCCAGCATTGACCGCTACGATCACAGGTTTTGTAAACAATCAGAGTTTGTCGACAT
>Ga0213920_1000607_pt1 | contig 25602 bp, 19 predicted proteins | sample McNCre1117MG_FD_161054 | JGI IMG/M metagenome (GOLD analysis project Ga0213920, IMG submission 161054) | Freshwater microbial communities from McNutts Creek, Athens, Georgia, United States - 11-17 MG | ecosystem: Environmental > Aquatic > Freshwater > Creek | place: USA: Georgia | collected...
AAGCGTCCTTGTCGACCGACTCGTTCATCTCTGCGGCTTCTTTCCAAGAAACCACACGTGTGTTGACCGAAGCGGCCATCATGGGCAAGCGCGACGAATTGCGCGGCTTGAAAGAAAACGTCATCGTTGGTCGCCTGATTCCCGCAGGTACTGGCTTGGCGTATCACAAAGCCCGCAAGGTCAAAGACGCCATGGACGACGCCGAGCGCCGCGCCATTGCTGAAGCCGAAGCGGCTGAGTTGGCTGGAGAATCTTCTGACGAAGAGACCCAAGTCGACCACGGCGCTGGCGAAGAAGCGTAAAGCGACCCTCTCAACAAAGGCCCGAAAGGGCCTTTGTTGTTTGGGCCCAAGGGTTAACGCACAAGGAGTGCAGCATGCTAGATGCGTGGTGGTTTTGGTTATTCGTCGCCGTGATGGTGTTTTGGAGCGTGGGTGCCTACCGCCGCTTGGTGGGTTTGCGCACCGCAGTCAACAAACAGTTTGCTGTGCTCGAAGAGCTCATGCTGCGCTACCAAGCCTTGGTGCAAGAGGCCACCACCGCTGCGGTCACGTCACCTTCCGGTTGGCAAACGGCGGTATCGCCTGAGCTGGGTGCAAGCCACTGGACGCGCTTGCAAGTTGCGGCCAATTTGTCGGCCATGGCCTTGGCTCGTATGCAAGAGCATCCGTTGGACCCATCCTCTTCCATCGCCTTGGTGGCCACCAGCCGTGACTTGCAAGATGCGTGGGAGGCCCTCACGCATCCCGATGTGTATTACGTCTCGGTGCCCGCCGAGTTGACGCAACGCTGGGTTGAGCTGGGCATTTCGATTCAGCCAGACTTGCAGCGCTTCAACCAAGCGGTTGTCAATTACAACGACGCAATCGACATGTTTCCTGCGACATGGATGGCGCGTTTGTTCAAGTTCAAAGCTGGGCGCATTTTGGAATGAGCGAGCACAAACACACCTCTGTTCCCCTCTGGCAGCAGCTGCAAGCCGTCGCGCAAGCCTTGGCGCAAGTGCGACGCGGCGTATCAGGCACAGCGGCGCTTGAGGCCGTGTCCTCTGCGTTGCGCCCGGGCGTGCAGGCCCTGTTGTTTCAAACCCTGCGCCAGCTCGGGCGTGCGCAAGCCTTGCGTGCGCAATTGGCGTCGCGTGCGCCAGCGCCCTTGCCCGATGCGTTGCTGTGCACTGCACTTGCGCTGGCATGGGACACCGACCATGCGCCCTACGAGCCGCACACCTTGGTGAACCAAGCCGTTGAAGCCGCCAAGAAAACTCGCAGCTTGCAAATGCAAGCCAGCTTTTTAAACGCGTGCCTGCGTCGCTTTTTGCGCGAGCGCGAGGCCTTGGTGGCTGCGACCGACCGCGATGTGCAAGCGCAGTGGAATCACCCCGAGTGGTGGGTCAAGCGATTGCAGCAAGACCACCCCGATCATTGGCAAGAAATTTTGCGGGCCAATAACCAAGCGGCACCGATGACGTGGCGTGTCAATACCTCCCGCATCAGCCGTGATGCCTTGCAAGCCCAATGGACTAGCCACGGCCTGCCATCGCAGCCTGTGGGCGAGCAGGGGCTGGTACTGACGCAAGCCCATGGCGTGCGTGACATTCCTGGCTTTGCCGAAGGCTTGTGCTCTGTGCAAGATGCCGCAGCTCAATGTGCCGCACAAATTTTGTTGAAAGACTTGGTGCCCACCCAAACGGGTTTGCGCATCTTGGATGCGTGCGCAGCACCCGGCGGAAAAACGGCGCACTTGCTGGAGCTGTTGGATGACAAGTCCGAAGTCACAGCACTCGACATCGACCCCCAACGTTGCGAGCGCATTGCACAAAACTTGCAGCGTATTGACCGCAAAGCCAAGGTCATTGCCGCCGATGCCGCGCTCACCAAAACTTGGTGGGATGGTCAGTTGTTTGATGCCGTGTTGTTGGATGCACCGTGCACGGCTTCTGGCATCGTGCGCCGTCACCCCGATGTGCGTTGGCTGCGTCGCGAGGCCGACATCGACAAGCTCGCCGCCATTCAGCGGAACTTGCTCAAACAGTTGTGGCCTTTGGTTAAACCCGGTGGGCGTTTGTTGTATTGCACGTGTTCGGTGTTCAAGGCCGAGGGGGAGAAGCAAGCCAAAGCGTTTGTTGAACACAACACCCAGGCCCGTTTAATGCCGTCTTTGGGCCATTTAAGACCCCAAAGTGGCGCAACACCCGCCGCGCTCACCGACAATCTGTCAGGTGACCATGACGGCTTTTACTACGCACTGTTTGAGAAATTGCCTGCGCCCTGACACGTTGTTGTGCAACGTGTTGCAGCGCGCAAGGCGGCTGTGCGTCTTGCTCTTGGTGGTGTTTGGTTTGGGGGCGTCGCTGTCGGCACATGCGGACACGCCTGTAGAGTTGCAGGCGCTGAAGTTTGAGCACCAAGACACGGCTTTGTACATGAGCGCCCAATGGCGCTTTGACTTACCTTCGGCCTTGGAAGATGCCCTGCTCAAAGGCATCACCTTGTATTTTGTGACCGAGGTCGACATCACCCAAGAGCGTTGGTATGTCTATACCCAGCGCGTGGCGCATGCAGAACGCCATGTGCGTTTGTTTTACCAACCACTCACACGCCGTTGGCGCGTCAACACCTCGCCGCAACCCTTCAACGTCAGCGGTTTGGGTATGAGTCTGGGTCAAAGCTACGACACCGCGCAAGAGGCCATGGATGCTGTGCGCCGCATTGTGCAGTGGCGCATCGCCAATGCGTCGGACTACAACCCAGAGGCCAAGCCCTCTGTCAGCATCAACTTCAAACTTGATTTGAAACAGCTCCCTCGCCCTTTGCAAATTGGTGCCGCAGGACAGAGCGACTGGAATATTGGCTTTAGCAAAACGCAGCGCTTGGAGCTGGCGCCATGATTGAGCTGGCTGAAAAGCGCACGCGCCTTTCGAGCTTTCAGTTGAGGTGGTTGCTGGTCATCAGTGCTGCGGTGGTGTTGGGGCTCGGCTTGGTGTTGTTGTTTTTGCTCACGCAAGCCGCAGACAACCGCCAGCTGTACGAACAAAACTACCGCCAACTCTTTGGCTTGAACGTGGTGGTGGCCACGCTGCTGATGGGCGTGATTGTTTGGATGTCCGTGCGCCTTTTGGTTCGTTTGCGCCAAGGCAAATTCGGCAGCCGCTTGCTGCTCAAAATCGCGGCCACCTTTGCGTTGGTGGGCTTCTTGCCCGGCTTGTTGATTTACAGCGTGTCTTACCAATTTGTGTCACGCTCGATTGAAAGCTGGTTTGATGTGAAGGTCGAGGGCGCGTTGGATGCGGGCTTGAGTCTGGGTCGCACCACGCTAGACACTTTGGCCAACGACCTCGGACAAAAAACACGCGCTGTCAGTTCGCAAATCAACGACTTGCCCGATGCCTCGGTGGGCCTTGCACTAGAGCGTATGAAAGACCAACTGGGCGCAGATGATGTGATCTTGTGGAGCACCTCAGGTCAGGCGCTTTCAAGCGCGGGCGAATCGCGTTACAAAATCAACCCAGAGCGCCCCACACCCGCTCAGTTGCGGCTCGTCAAAACGCAAAGCGTTGTGACTGACATTGATGGCCTCGACGAAGCCGAGTTGCAAGGCAACGCCAAAGCGCGCATTCGGGCCCTGGTGTTGGTGGCACCTTCAGGCCTGGGCTTGTTGATTGAGCCGCGTGTGTTGCAAGTGTCTAAAGCGATTCCGCCCACTTTGGTGAGCAACGCGTTGGCGGTGGAAGTGGCCTATCGCGAGTACCAAGAGCGTGCGCTGGGGCGCGATGGTCTGCGCAGCATGTACATCGGCACGTTGACGCTCAGTTTGTTCTTGGCCGTGTTTGGCGCGGTGCTGTTGGCGGTGTTGTTGGGCAATCAATTGGCGCGGCCTTTGCTCATGCTGGCCGAAGGTGTGCGTGATGTGGCCGCGGGCGACTTGAGCCCCAAGCCCGCCTTGCAAGGGCGTGATGAATTGGGTGGCCTGACCCGTTCGTTTGCCGACATGACGCAACAATTGGCCGATGCCCGCTCAGCGGTGGACCGAAGCATGTTGCAAGTCCACACGTCGCGCGCCAACTTGCAAACCATTTTGGACAACCTCACCGCGGGCGTGATTGTGTTGGCGGAAGACGGTCGCATCAAATCATCCAACCCCGGTGCAACGCGTATCTTGCGTGTGCCACTGGCGGCGTGGGAAGGGCGCATGCTCAGCGACATTGAAGGCTTGGTGGAGTTTGCTGAACACGTGCGCCACGAGTTTGATGGCTTCTTGGGTGAACGCAGCCAGCACGGCCTTGACCATTGGCAGCAATCGTTTGAGTTGCACGCCACCGCCATCAGCCCCGCCGTGCAGCTGAGTGACGACAAACAGCAGCACATCACCTTGTTGGCCCGTGGCGCGGTGTTGCCCAACAACGGGCGCTTGCTGGTGTTTGACGACATTTCAGAAATCGTGTCGGCTCAGCGCGCGCAAGCCTGGGGCGAGGTGGCGCGTCGCTTGGCGCATGAAATTAAAAACCCACTCACGCCCATCCAACTCTCGGCCGAACGCTTGGAGATGAAGCTCACCGGCAAGCTGCAAGAGCCGGAGCAATTGATTCTGAACAAGTCGGTCAAGACCATCGTCGATCAAGTGGATGCCATGAAGCGCTTGGTCAATGAGTTTCGCGACTATGCGCGACTGCCCGTGGCAGAGCTCAAACCGCTGGACCTCAATGCACTGGTGCAAGACGTGATGCAGCTGTACGGCACAGAAAACGCCGCAGTGCCCGTGCATGCCCAGCTGGATGTGACGTGCCCCATCATCATGGGCGACGCACAACAGTTGCGCCAAGTGGTTCATAACTTGTTGCAAAACGCACAAGACGCAACCGAAGGTCAAGCGCATCCCATGGTGTCGATCGCCACGCAGTGGGTGGCCACATCGGGTCGTGTGCGCTTGGTGGTTCGCGACAACGGGCCGGGCTTTCCACCCAAAATTTTGAACCGTGCGTTTGAGCCGTATGTCACCACCAAAACGCGTGGCACCGGTTTGGGCTTGGCCGTGGTGAAGAAAATTGCCGACGAACATTCGGCACGCATTGACTTGAAAAATCGTGGATTACAGGGGCGGGTGATCGGGGCGCAAGTGTCGTTATCATTCCAAGTTGCAGAATCGCAACAAAACCAACTCATTTAATTCAGCGAGACAAGTTAAAACATGGCGAACATTTTGGTGGTGGATGACGAATTGGGCATTCGGGACCTCTTGTTTGAGATCCTCAATGACGAAGGCCATGCCGTTGAAGTGGCAGAAAACGCAGCGCAAGCCCGCTTGGCGCGTCAGGCTGCACGCCCCGATTTGGTATTGCTCGACATTTGGATGCCCGACACCGATGGCGTGACCTTGCTCAAAGAATGGGCAGGCGCTGGCTTGTTGAACATGCCCGTCATCATGATGAGCGGCCACGCCACCATCGACACCGCGGTAGAGGCCACCCGCATCGGCGCACAAGCCTTTCTTGAAAAACCCATCACCCTGCAAAAACTGCTCAAAGCGGTGGAGCATGGTTTGTCGCGCAAGCCGGTTGCTGCCGCAGTCGGCAAAAGCGCGGTACTCAACGGCCACAAAGACGTGCCGATGGCCTTGGCCGAGTCGCAAGCAGTGGTGTTGCCACCCACTCACCAAAGCTTTGACTTGGAGCAGCCCTTGCGCGAGGCCCGTGATGCGTTTGAGCGCGCGTATTTTGAATACCACCTCACCCAAGAAAGTGGTTCGATGACGCGTGTGGCCGACAAAACAGGCTTAGAGCGCACGCACTTGTATCGCAAGCTCAAGCAGCTCGGCGTTGATCTTTCCAAGGCCAAACGCGCCAGCTGATCGCTGGTACTGTGCTACAATCTTTTTCTCGGCCCGGTAGCTCAGTTGGTAGAGCAGCGGATTGAAAATCCGCGTGTCGGCAGTTCGATTCTGCCCCAGGCCACCAAACAAAAAAGGACTTAGAGCAATCTAAGTCCTTTTTTCTTGTCTCAAGCACACAGACAAGTCGGCGCTGCACATCGCACTCCTAGCGCCCTGCCAACACCCTAAAAAGCTTCAACGCATAAGCCGCGGCGGTCAACACCAGCACGGTGCCAAACCAATCGCCCAAGGCCATCACCACGGTGTCGGTGATGAGGTTGTCGATGTGGCCAACCCACCAATACCAAGCTTGGTGAAGCACGGGGCTGACCAGCGCAAACAGCACGGAAACTTTGAGCAAGAGCTGCGCATTAAAGCCGCTCAGTGTCATATCCAAACCAAAGAGACGTTTGGCGATGGCCAACGCCAGCCAAGGTGAGCCGCCTGACACAAGGCTGGTGACGAGGTTGAACAGGTGGGTGTCGGGTGTGTTCGTGTATTGAATGAAAACAGAGCCGAGCACCACGCCCACTGCGCCGAGTTCTAAAAACACCAACACAAACAGCAGCTGCAAACCGCTGGGGATGAAGATCCAATTCACGAACCTCGAAAAGGCAACGTGCTCGAACCAGTAAGCGTTCAAGTCAAAGGCACACACATACGCCACGGCGCAACCCAATGTGATGAGTGCTTTTGTTTCGAGGCTGAAATCTTCGGAGCTGGCGGCGTGCGGCATAAACAAAAATGACGAGAACAAATGGCCGGTGGCGAGGGTTTGCACGGGCCGAACGATCTTAAGTGAATTGCTGAGATTGGCTTGGATCGGTGTTTTAATAAATCTTTCGAATCAACACATCCGCACGCCATGGGCGTTGAGCGGATGCCAAGTTTTCAGATCATGACTCATTCGGTTTCCAAAACTTCTGTGCCCGGCGTGGTGATTGCCTCTGTCGATCAAATGCGAGAGACGATTCGTCGAAAAGGTCAACTCAAAGGCCGCCAAGCAGACGATGGGTCGGTGCAAGAAGTACGCGCGTTGATTGGCGAAGCGCCGCATCGCCGCGATGTGTTGATTGAGCACTTGCACAAGATCAACGATGCCTATCGCGGTTTGCATGAGCGGCACTTGGTGGCGTTGGCCAAAGAAATGAAGTTGCCGATGGCGGATGTGTCTGAGGTCGCCACGTTCTACCACCACTTCGAAGTGCTGCGCGACACAGACACAGCGCCCGGCCTGACCGTGCGCGTGTGCGATGGCTTGAGCTGCGAGTTGGCTGGCGCGAAACAGTTGATGGAGAGATTGCCCACCTTGCTCGGCCATGCCGATGTGCGCGTGATCGCTGCCCCGTGTGTGGGCCGTTGCGAGCAAGCGCCGGTGGCGGTGGTGCATCAAAACCCCGTGGCGCATGCCACGCCTGAGTTGGTGGCGGAGGCTGTGCATCGTCAAGACATTCACCCCGCGCCAACCGCGTATGTGGACTACGACGCTTATGTGGCCGAAGGCGGCTATCGCCTCGTGGCCGAGCTGCATGCCGGTCAGGCGAAGGCAGAGGCGGTGCTCACGGCGATGGAAGATTCAGGCTTGCGTGGTTTGGGCGGCGCCGGTTTTCCCGCCGGGCGCAAGTGGCGCATCGTGCGTGAGCAACCCACCCCCCGCTTGATGGCGGTGAACATCGACGAAGGCGAGCCTGGCACCTTCAAAGACCGCACCTACCTTGAGCGTGACCCGCACCGGTTTTTAGAAGGCATGTTGGTCGCTGCTCATGTGGTGGGCATTGATGCCATCTACATTTATTTGCGCGACGAATACCACGGGTGTCGTGGCGTGTTGACGCAAGCGTTGGCGCAGCTACAAACCCGTGCGTCGTATCCGTTGCCGCGCATCGAGCTGCGCCGTGGTGCTGGGGCTTACATCTGCGGTGAAGAGTCCGCCATGATTGAAAGCATCGAAGGCAAACGGGGTGAGCCGCGCATGCGCCCGCCTTACATTGCGCAGGTGGGTTTGTTTGGCCGCCCCACGCTGGAGCACAACTTTGAGACGCTCTATTGGGTGCGCGACATTGTGCAAAAAGGCGCAGGCTGGTTCAGTGGCTTTGGCCGCCATGGCCGACAAGGTTTGCGCAGCTTCAGCGTGAGCGGGCGCGTCAAGCAACCGGGCGTCAAGCTGGCGCCAGCGGGCATCATGATGCAAGAGTTGATTGATGAGTATTGCGGCGGCATGTTGGACGGGCATCAGCTGTATGCCTATTTGCCGGGCGGTGCATCGGGCGGCATCTTGCCCGCGCGGATGAATGACATTCCGCTGGACTTCGACACCTTGCAAGCCCATGGTTGCTTCATCGGTTCCGCCGCCGTGATTGTGTTGAGTCAGCACGATTCAGCGCGAGACGCGGCCCTCAACATGATGAAATTTTTTGCCCATGAAAGCTGTGGCCAATGCACCCCGTGTCGTGTTGGCACGGCCAAAGCCGTACAACTCATGCAAGCCCCCCAATGGGACAACGCCACGCTGGAAGACCTCAACCAAGTGATGGCCGATGCCTCTATCTGCGGGCTTGGCCAAGCAGCACCCAACCCTGTGCGTTGCGTGCAAACCTATTTCGCGCACGAGGTGGCCTGAGATGAATGCACCTTTGAAAAACTTACCCACGGTCGAGTTTCAGCTCAACCACCAATCGGTTCATGCCTACGAGGGCGAGAGCATTCTCAAAGCCGCACAACGCCACGGCGTCGACATTCCGCATCTTTGCCACAAAGACGGCTTGCGTGCCGATGGCAACTGCCGCGCGTGCGTGGTCGAGATCAAAGGCGAGCGCACGTTGGCTCCCAGCTGCTGTCGCACCGCCACGGCAGGGCTGGAAGTGTTGGTGAGTGAGCGCGCTGTCAAGAGCCAAAAGATGGTGCTGGAGATGTTGCTCTCCGACATGCCCGATGCGGGCTACAAGTGGAACGATGCGTCGTCCACCGACGTGGCATCGGCCCCCACGTCGAATGCCGCGCTCACACAACATGGCGAGTTGAGCGATTGGGCTTCGCGCATGGGCGTGAACGTGCGGCCCGAGTTGCGTGCACTGCGCCGTGAGCAACCGGCATGCGATGCATCGCACCCCGCGATGGCGGTGAACTTGGATGCGTGTATCCAGTGCAACCGCTGTGTACGTGCGTGCCGTGAAGAGCAAGTCAACGACGTGATCGGCTACGCCCACCGCGGTGCGCAGAGCCAAATCGTGTTTGATTTGAACGACCCCATGGGTCACAGCTCTTGTGTGGCGTGTGGTGAGTGTGTGCAGGCTTGCCCCACCGGCGCATTGATGCCCAAGGCGCATGTGGGCTCGCAAGCGGTCGACAAAAAAGTGGATTCGGTGTGCCCGTTTTGCGGCGTGGGTTGCTTGCTGACCTACCACGTGAAGGACAACAAAATCGTCAGCGTGGAGGGGCGCGATGGACCGGCCAACCACAACCGTTTGTGTGTGAAGGGCCGTTTCGGGTTGGACTACATCCACAGCCCGCAGCGTTTGACGGTGCCGCTCATTCGCAAAGCAGGCGTTCCCAAAGACCCTGCGCTTATAGGTCAACTCAACCACGATGTCGCCAATTGGTCGCAGGTGTTTCGCGAAGCGACGTGGGAAGAAGCGCTGGCGCTCGGTGCGGGTCAGCTCAAACACTTGCGCGACACACATGGCAAAAAAGCATTGGCTGGTTTTGGTTCAGCCAAAGGCACCAACGAAGAGGCGTACTTGTTTCAAAAACTGGTGCGCACGGGCTTTGGTTCAAACAACGTCGACCACTGCACACGCTTGTGCCACGCCTCCAGCGTGGCCGCGTTGTTAGAGGGCGTGGGTTCTGCGGCGGTGAGCAACCAAGTCAACGATGTGGCGCATGCCGAGCTGATTTTTGTCATCGGCTCCAACCCCACGTCCAACCATCCGGTGGCGGCCACGTGGATGAAAAATGCGGCCAAGCGCGGCGCCAAGATTGTGCTGGCCGACCCGCGTGTCACCGACATTGGCAAACACGCGTGGCGCACTTTGCAGTTCAAGCCCGACACCGACGTGGCCATGATCAATGCGTTGATTCACACCGTCATTGAAGAGGGCTTGGCGAACGAAGACTTCATTCGCCAACGCGCCAACAACTACGAAGCTTTGAAAGAAAACGTCAAAGGCTACAGCCCCGAAGCGATGGCGCCCATTTGTGGCGTTCCCGCGCAAACGCTGCGTGAAGTGGCGCGTGCGTTTGCCACCTCCAAAGGCTCGATGGTGTTGTGGGGCATGGGCGTGAGCCAACACATTCACGGCACAGACAACGCGCGTTGTTTGATTGCTTTGGCCACCGTGACGGGCCAAATTGGCAAACCCGGCTCGGGCTTGCACCCGCTGCGCGGCCAAAACAACGTGCAGGGTGCGAGTGATGCGGGCCTCATTCCGATGATGTACCCCAACTACCAACGCGTGACCAACGCCGCCGCGCACGATTGGTTTGAAAAGTTTTGGAACACACCGCTGGACGACAAGCCAGGCTACACCGTGGTGGAAATCATGGGCAAGATCTTGGCCGAGGACAGCGACCCGCACAAAGTGCGCGGCATGTACATCATGGGCGAGAACCCCGCCATGAGTGACCCTGATTTGAACCATGCCCGTCATGCTTTGGCATCGTTGGAACACTTGGTGGTGCAAGACATCTTCATGACCGAAACTGCATGGCTGGCCGACGTGGTGTTGCCTGCAACCGCATGGCCTGAAAAAACAGGCACGGTCAGCAACACCGACCGCATGGTGCAGCTCGGGCAACAAGCCATTGACCCGCCCGGGCAAGCCAAGCCCGATTTGTGGATCATTCAAGAGATCGCCAAACGAATGGGCTTGGCGTGGCACTACGCGGGTGAACACAGCGGCGTAGCCGAGGTGTATGAAGAAATGCGCCAAGCCATGCACGCCGCCATCAGCGGTATCACGTGGGCGCGTTTGCAGCGTGAATCGAGCGTGACCTACCCGTGCTTGAGCGAAGACGACCCGGGCTCGCCCACGGTGTTCTTAGAGCACTTCGCCACCGATGATGGCCGTGTGCATTTGGTGCCCGCCGACATCATTCCCGCCAACGAACGCCCAGACAGCGACTACCCCTTTGTGTTGATCACCGGGCGTCAGCTTGAACACTGGCACACCGGCAGCATGACGCGACGTGCCACCGTGCTCGATGCGATTGAGCCGATGGCCACGGCCTCCATGTGCGGCGAGGACATGCAGCGTTTGCACGTGGCCGCAGGGGACACCATCACCATTGCCTCACGCCGAGGCCAAGTGACGTTGCGGGTGCGCCGCGATGACGGTACGCCACTCGGTGCGGTGTTTGTGCCGTTTGCGTACTACGAAGCTGCCGCCAATTTGATGACGAATGCTGCGTTGGACCCGTTCGGAAAAATTCCCGAATTCAAGTACTGCGCGGTAGCCGTTCGCGCAGGTGGCGACTTGCCCGAGTCGCAAGGCTTTGCTACTTGTTAGCCGCGCTTTCGGCTGACGCGGCATTGGCGCGTTGTGCAAACTCTGCGCGCAAGGCTTTGAGTTTTTCGCGCGGGTCTTCTTTGACGGTGTCTTTGTCCAGCCCCATCTCTGCGATGAAGCGGCTGGGCTGAGCCGCAATCATCTCGCGGCCTTTTTTGCGCTTGCGCGTCCAGCTCACCGCCAAGGTGCGTTGCGCGCGGGTGATGCCCACGTACATGAGGCGGCGCTCTTCTTGCAAACGCACCGCAATGTTTTCGTTGGTGTGCTCGGTGCCGGGTTCGTCGTCTAGGCGGAACGGCAACATGCCTTCGGTCACGCCGACCAACATGACATGCGGCCACTCCAAACCTTTGGAGGCATGCAGGGTGGAGAGCGTCACCACGTTTTGGTCTTTCTCGCGCTCGGTGAGCGTGGAGAGCAGCGCGATGGTTTGCGCCACCTCCAACAAATTCTTCACTTCGTTGCCAGTGGTCACGCCTGCGGTGTCGTCAATCTGGCCGCCGCAACGCTGGGCCATCCAATCGCAAAACTCCATCACGTTGGCCCACTTCGAGGCCGCGGCTTTTTCGCTTTCTTCGGCGTCGTACAAATGTTTTTCGTAACCGATGTCTTTGAGCCAATCGTTTAAAAACGCGCGTGCGTCTTCAGCCCCGGTGGTGAGGCGGGCGCGAAACTCCAAGTCGTTCACGTAGCGGCCAAATTCGTGCAGGCTGCCCAAGGCGCGTGCGCTCAAGACGGAGGGCAAGCTGTTGCTGAACAGCGCTTCAAACATGCTGAGTTTGTATTTGCTGGCGAACTCGCCCAAGGCCGCCAACGTCTGGTGGCCAATGCCGCGCTTGGGCGTGGTGACGGCGCGCAAAAACGCAGGGTCGTCGTCGTTGTTGACCCACAGGCGTAGCCAAGAACACAGGTCGCGAATTTCGGCGCGGTCAAAAAAGCTCTGGCCGCCCGACACCTTGTACGGAATTTGCGCCTTGCGCATGGCGATTTCAATCACGCGCGCTTGGTGGTTGGCGCGGTAGAGGATGGCAAAGTCTTGCAGCTCACGGTGACCGCTGCCGCTCGCGTCTGTCCCTGCGCGCAAAGATTGGATGCGTGCCACCACGCGTTCGGCTTCGTGCTCTTCGGTGTCGGCATCGACCACGCGCACGGGTTCGCCTTCGCCGAGTTCAGAGAACAAGGTTTTGGGAAACAGCTTGGGGTTGGGCTGAATCACATTGTTGGCAGCCCGCAGGATGGCGCTGGTGGAGCGGTAGTTTTGCTCCAGCTTGATGACCTTCAGCGTGGGGAAGTCTTGCGGCAGTTTGCGCAGGTTGTCCAGCGTTGCGCCGCGCCAGCCGTAGATGGATTGGTCGTCATCACCCACGGCGGTGAATCGAGCGTTTTCACCCACCAAGCACTTGAGCACTTCGTATTGGGTGGCGTTGGTGTCTTGGTATTCGTCGACCAACACATGACCGAGTTGGGCTTGCCATTTGAGGCGCACGGCTTCGTGCTCTTGCAAGAGCTTTAAGGGCATGCCAATCAAGTCATCAAAGTCCACGCTTTGGTAGGCCGCGAGGCGCTCTTCGTAGCGCGCCATGATTTTGGCGATGGTGCGCTCGTGGTCGTCTTTGGCAATGGCCATGGCTTGGGCTGAATTGAGGCCCATGTTTTTCCACAAGCTGATGGCCCATTGCCATTGGCGTGCGGTGGCAATGTCGGTGGTGCCGCCCGCGTCTTTCAAAATGCCGGTGACATCGGCGCTGTCCATGATGCTGAACTGTGGCTTCAAGCCCATCACGCCGCCGTCTTGGCGCAACATGCGCACGCCCAGCGCGTGAAAAGTGCAAATCAACACATCATTCGCAGCTTTGCCAATCAAGCCTTTGGCGCGCTCGCGCATTTCGGCGGCGGCTTTGTTGGTGAAGGTGATCGCGGCGATGCGTTTGGGCTCAAGCCCTGTTTGAATCAGGCGGCCAATCTTGTGTGTGATGACGCGCGTTTTGCCCGAGCCCGCGCCCGCCAACACCAAACAAGGGCCGTGCAAGAAATTAACGGCTTCTTGTTGCGCGAGATTCAGACCAGCAGACATTCAGGAGACAGTTCATGTGAAGCGGGCAATGATACCGACCCGCTGAGAGGGCAAAATAGCCGCGTGCTGAACATTCTTCTCGTCACTTTCCCCTTCTTCGCGCTCGTCTTGGCGGGCTTTGTCGCGGCGCATCGCCGCATGCTGCCGCTCGACGCAATTCCTGGCTTGAACGGCTTTGTGTTGTTCTTTGCGCTGCCGTGCATGTTGTACCGCTTTGGCGCGAGCACGCCCATCGTGCAGCTGCTGGATGCGACGCTTTTCTTGGCTTACTTGCTGTGCGCGTTGCTGATGGTGGGCTTTGTGGTGGCGGTCAGCATGAACAAACGCATCGGCTGGAACGATGCCTCATTTGGTGCCTTGGTCGGCGCGTTTCCCAACACCGGTTTCATGGGCGTGCCGTTGTTGGTGGCCTTGCTCGGCGCTTCAGCCGCAGGCCCCGCCATCGTGACGATTGTGGTGGACATGGTCATCACCACTTCTCTGTGCATCGCCTTGTCGCGCTTAGATGGCGCGGATGAACACGGCGCAAGCAAGGCGGCTAGAAGTGCGCTGAAAGGCGTGCTCACCAACCCCATGCCTTGGGCCATCAGCTTGGGTGGTTTATCGTCAGCGATGGATTGGCAGTTGGTGGGCCCAGTGGCCAAGACGGTGGGCTTGTTGGCCGATGCCGCTTCTCCCGTGGCTTTGTTCACCATCGGGGCGGTGCTGGCGCGTTCTCAAATTCGTGTGAAAGAAAGCGGACACCCGCCCATCCTCTGGCGCGATGTGTTGCCCGTGGCGCTTTTCAAATTGGTGTTGCACCCCGTGCTGGTGTTGCTGGTGTTGGTGGCCGCGGTGCAACTGGGTTTTCCGATTGAGCGTTTCACCTTGATGGTGGTCGTGCTGGTGGCGGCCTTGCCGAGCGCGAGTAATGTGGCGTTGTTGTCAGAGCGCTTTGGGGCAGACACGGGTCGCATTGCCATGATTATTTTGGTGACGACAGCCGCTGCGTTTTTTACTTTTTCAGGCGCTGTCGCTTTGCTTCACGGCTAACTTCTGCTCGGCGAATTTAAATCGCCAGCGGGTCGACATCCACCGCCCAGCGGATCACCTGCCGATGGGCGCTGCGCATGGCATGCAAATCAGCCTGCCAATGCGCCAAGAAGTGTTGTAGCGCCTTGCGCGAGGTGCATTCAATCAGCATTTGCGCGCGCTCGATGTTGGCCACGCGTTGAATCGTCATAGGTACAGCGGGATACAAATCCACCAACAGCTCATCGGCCAAGGCAGCACCAGCATCGCGTGCGGCGTTTAAAAAGCCTTGCGCGGCTTCTTGCGTGCGAGCCTCGGCGCGCACCAAGGCTTGAAAGCTGAAGGGCGGCAAGGTGGCTTGCTCGCGTTCTTTGAGCTGTTGCTCGGCGAAGGCGGGGTAGTCATGCTGTTTGAGGGCTTCAAACAGCGGGTGCAGCGGGTGAAAGCTTTGCACCCACATCTCGCACGGGCTGCTGGTTTGCATCTCGGCGTCGCGGCCCGCACGGCCTGCGGCTTGCATGAGCAGGCTGAACAAACGCTCGGGCGCACGAAAGTCGCTCGAGAACAACGCGCCATCGGGGTTGAGTGCGGCCACCAACGTGACGCGTCTGAAGTCGTGGCCCTTGGCAATCATTTGCGTGCCCACCAGCACGTCCACCGCGCCAGCGTGAACCTCGGCCAGTTGGCGTTCGAGTTCGCCTTTGAGACGCGTGCTGTCCGCATCAATGCGGGCAATGCGAATGGGCTCGCCATCGGGGCGGCGCACGTCGGCGAGCAACTCGGCCAAGTGCTCTTCGAGCTGTTCGGTGCCTCGGCCCAAGGGTGAAATGTCTAAGTTGCCGCAGCTCGGGCACGCGCGTGGCACGGGCTGCGTGAAGCCGCAGTGGTGGCAGCGCAGCGTGCGGTCGAGTTTGTGGAAGACGCGGTAGGCGCTGCAATGCGGGCATTCGCTTTTCCAACCGCAGTCGTTGCAGTTGAGCACGGGCGCGTAGCCACGGCGGTTGAGCAACACCAAGATTTGTTCGCCACGCGTCACGCGCTCGCGCATGGCGTCGAGCAAGTGGTTCGAAAACACGGTTTTGTACGGCTGGCGGTTCATGTCCACGCGACGCACCAAAGGCAACGCGCCTTGGCCCACGCGTGAGGGCATGGCCAAGCGCACGTAGCGGCCTGCGGGCTCCGCGTCGGTGGCGGGGCGGCTGTGGTGCCAGCTTTCTAGCGACGGCGTGGCCGAACCCAAAATGACTTTCGCGCCTTCGAGCTGCCCGCGGTAGATGGCCAAGTCGCGCGCCGAGTAGCGCGCACCTTCTTGTTGCTTGTAGCTCGGGTCGTGCTCTTCATCCACCACGATGAGTTGCAAATGCGGCATCGACGCAAACACGGCCATGCGCGTGCCCAACACAATGCGCGCCTCGCCGCTGTGGGCCGCCAACCAGTTTTTCAGGCGCTGCGCAGGCGTGAGGCTGCTGTGCATGGCCACCAAACAATCAGCGCCCCATTGCGGGCAAAAGCGCGCGCGAAAGCGTTCTTCGAGCTGTGGCGTGAGGTTGATCTCGGGCACCATCACCAAAATTTGCGCTTGGGGGGTGTCTTCCAACACGGCTTGGGCGGCACGCAAATACACCTCGGTCTTGCCGCTGCCGGTGTTGCCAAACAGCAAGAACGGACCTTTGTGGGCCGCGATGTTTGCCAGCACTTGGGTTTGCTCTGCGGTGGGCGTGGGAATGACGGGGGCCGCGCCTTCGTAAGCGGCCACGACTTTAGGTTTGCGCTTTAAGCGGCGCGCCCATTGCTCGGTGCTGAGGTCGCGCAGTTGGCTGGGCAGTGCAGCCAAGGCCACTTCGCCTGCGCTGCGTTGGTAATAGTGCGCCGCAAACTGCACCAGCTGGCGCCAATGGGCGCTCAAAGGCGGCACGCCCTCGAGCACGCTGGCGATGGCGCGCAGTTGTAGAGCGGGTTGTTCGTGATCGCTGCTTTGCGCGTTGACTTGAGCCTCGTCCCACACCACGCCCAGCAGCTCTCTGCTCCCCAACGGCACGCGCACCAAGGTGCCGGGTGCGTGGGCAATGTCGCTTTCGTAGGTGAGTGCGCCACCAATACCGCTGTGCGCGGGGGTGTGAACCATCACTGAAATTTGGTGCGACATGTCAAGCGGTGAGTTGGGTGGTTTTGCTCAGGTGTTTTGGCAGAAAAGGCTTTAAGTTGTTGATTTACAAGGGCTTCAGGCTAAACCCAAAATTTCTGTGGATAACTTTGTTGATATCTACAGTTGGGTGGCTCCCAAGGCGCATGGATCAAGGCTTGGAACAAACTGCCTGAAAAAAATGCACCCTAAGAATCTTATATGGATCAATGACTTACGTGCGATTAAAGTTTTCCAGAATGCCGCAAAAGAAAAAACCAACTTGGTGCGCTGGATCAACTTTTTTGTGCATAAGTGTCAAGCCGAAGTACAACTTTTGGTGACTTGACGCTTAATTTGCAGATCTGGATTAGGCCTTTCTCAAGGCGCGCGAGTGGTTGTGCACCGTCTCAACCAGCACGCCCACGCTCTCGGGTGGGGTGAACTGGCTGATGCCGTGTCCCAAGTTGAAAATTTGGGTGGGGCCGGTGGTGCTTGTGTCCGTGTGGGGCTTGCCAAAGGCGTCGAGCACGCGGCGCGCTTCGGCGGCGATGGCGTCGGCTGGGGCAAATAAGGCGTTGGGGTCGAGGTTGCCTTGCAAGGCTTTGCCGGGGCCGCCCACTGCGCCGCCCACTTGCGCGCGCGCTTTGGCCAAGTTGACCGTCCAGTCCACACCCAAAACTTCACAGTCGAGGTCGGCCATTTCGGGCAGCCACAAACCGCCGCCTTTGGTGAACACCAAGCGAGGAATAACCACGCCATCGTGCGAGCGCTTGAGTTGTGCCAGCACGCGCTTGGTGTAGGCCATGCTGAACTGTTGGAACATGCCGTCGGCCAACACGCCGCCCCAGCTGTCAAAAATCATCACGGCTTGTGCGCCGGCTTCAATTTGGGTGTTGAGGTACAGGGCTACCGCGTCGGCGTTGATTTCCAAAATGCGGTGCATCAAGTCGGGGCGGCTGTACATCAGGCTTTTGACTTGGCGGTAATCGTCTGAGCCCGCACCTTCGACCATGTAGCAAGCCAAAGTCCAAGGGCTGCCCGAGAAACCGATCAAAGGCACGCGGCCATTGAGCGCTTTGCGAATGGAGGTGACGGCGTCAAACACGTAACGCAGCTTGGCCATGTCGGGCACGGCGAGTTCGTTGACGGCCGCTTCGTTGCGCACGTTCTTGGCGAACTTGGGGCCTTCGCCTTGAGCGAACGACAGACCCAAGCCCATCGCGTCAGGCACGGTCAAGATGTCACTGAACAAAATGGCGGCGTCGAGCGGGTAGCGCTCGAGTGGCTGCAAGGTGACTTCGGTGGCGAAGTCGGTGTTGGTGGCCAAGCCCATGAAGCTGCCGGCCTTGGCGCGTGTGGCGCAGTACTCGGGCAAATAGCGACCGGCTTGGCGCATGAGCCAAACGGGGGTGTGGTCGGTGGCTTGGCGCATGCAAGCGCGCAAAAAGGTGTCGTTTTGGAGTGGTGCAAACATGGCGACATTGTCGCCGACGACGGGCTTAGCCCAGTTGACGATGCTCAACCATCAAGCAAAGGTTTTGCACCACGACCAAGCCTGCGTCGGTGGCTTGCTTGGCGGCAGCGTCATTCACCACGCCAATTTGCAGCCATAGCAATTTCGCGCCAATCGCAATTGCCTCGGCGGCAATGGGCGGAATGTCTTCGGAATTGCGAAAACAGTTGACCATGTCAATGCGTTCGTGCTGCGCGGCTTCGGTGAGCGAGGCGTAGGCTTTTTCGCCCAACACCTCTGGCGCGTTGGGGTTGATGGGCACGATGCGAAAGCCGTGGTCTTGCATGTACTTGGCCACACGAAAGCTGTCGCGGTGCGGCTTGGGCGACAGGCCCACCACAGCGATGGTTTTGCAGTCGGCCAGGCTTTGGCGAATCGCGGTGAGGGTGGTGGCTGTTGCGTTCATTGCTGCGTGCGAGATGATTTAGTTGCGGGTGATGGTGGCTGGCGCATTGGGTTTCACGGGCAATGCAAAACCTGTGGCGGGTTGGGCTGGGTCAGCGGCGGGCAAGGTGGCGAGCGCTTCTTTCATTTGGCTCACACTCAGCAACTCCGACAACACCAACGGCGCTTTGCCTGGCGCATACAACACATACACCGGCACGCCGCTGCGCCCCAGTGCCGTGAGCGCGGCGGTGATGGCGGGGTCACGACGCGTCCAGTCGGCGCGCATGAGGCTGACTTGGTGTGCAGCAAAGTCAGCCAACACCTCGGGGTGAGACAAGGTGGATTTTTTGTTGATCTGGCAGGTCACGCACCATGCGGCGGTGAAATCCACAAACACGGGGCGGCCTGAGGCCAAGCTTTGCGCCACGGCGGCTTCAGACCACGGTTGCCAAAGGCCGCGTGCCGAGGTGTCGTTGCGTGGTGGGGTGTTGCTGGCGGATGCGCTGTTGACGAGGTTGCCTTCAGCAGCGGCGTGCAACTCGTCTGCTAAGCTGAATGCGCCCCAAGCCAATGCGGCGGCGATCACGCCTGCCAAGGCGCGCGCTGCGCGCGTGTGCTGCTTGAGTGCCCAGATGAAGGCAGCCAGCAGGAGCAAGCCACCCAGTGCAAACATGGCGACATCCAAACTGGTTTGTTGGCCCAGCACCCACAACAACCACACCACCGTGGCCAGCATGGGGAACGCCAACAGTTGGCGCAACGTCACCATCCAAGGCCCCGGATGCGGCAGCATGCGCGCCACGGCGGGCGAAAAACTGGCCAACAAATAAGGCGTGGCCAGCCCCAAGCCCATGGCCACAAAAATCATCAACGCTTGCCAAGTGGGCAACGTCATCGCCAAGCCGAGCGATGCGCCCATGAACGGCGCCGTGCAAGGCGAGGCCACAGCCACAGCCAACACGCCAGAAAGCGCGGCGTCCATCACGGGATGTTGGTATTGAAAGCTGGCCAAGCGCGAGGGCAAGATTTGCCCAAACTCAAACAGGCCAAACAAGTTCAAGGCGATGAGCGTGAACAGCACCGCCAACACACTCACCACGAGGGGCGATTGGAGCTGAAAGCCCCAACCCAGTTGTTCGCCTGCGGCACGCAAAGCCAACACGCCTGCGCCCAACAGCAAAAAGCTCAACACCACGCCTGCGGTGTAGGCCATGCCCGCGATGCGGTGGGCGCGGTGCGCGCGGCTGTGTTGTGCAAAACCGAGCAGCTTGATGGCCAACACGGGCAACACGCAAGGCATGAGGTTGAGGATGAGCCCGCCTACAAACGCCCCAGCCAATGCCAACACAAACCCGAGCGCGCCTTCGGTGGTCGTGCCATCGGTTGCGTTGTGGATGGCGACCGACGAAGCCGCTAGCAGTTCAGACACCGCAGGCCACGCTTGCGTGATGGCAGCCTGCAATTCATAACCTTGGCGTTGCGCGTCTTCGCCCGTGGTGAGCAAGAAGCCCATGGCTTTCGGCTCGGTCATGCGCAAGTTGCTCAACGGCAATTGAATGGTCCACACATCGCCTTGCCAAGACTGGTGCGATTGCGGGTGTTGTTCGGTGGCAGATTCCACCAGCTCGGGCGTGTGCGGAAATACGCGCAAGGTGTGGCCTTGTAGCGCGGCGGGTAAGCCAGTCACTTGCAACACCAAGCGCTGGTTTTCAAAGCGGGTGGTGGCTTTTGCATTTGGCAGCGCTTGCGGCTGTTGTGCTTGCAAGGCTTCAAACGCCGCGGCGTTGGTCGCGAAACTGCCGTTGACGGGAAGGGGCAGCACAAAGTCGCCCTCTTGTGGAATGCATTCCAGTCGGCACACCAACCAATTGGCGTGCACTTGCAGCTCCAACGTGGATGAGGCGGTGGGCTTGAACTGCGGGCTCACGGTCAATGGCACAGCCAGCAACACGGTTTTTTCGAAACCATAGTTGGTGAGGTTGCCTGCTTTGAGTTTGCTCGGCAGCGGCCATTGCACCTCGCCTGCGGTGATGCCTGCGGGAAGGTTCAGCTCAATTTGTGTGGGCAGGCCAGAGTCGCCGGGGTTGCGCCAATAGGTGTGCCACTCGGGTTGGTGGGTCAGTTGCAGCCCCACCCAGAGGGGCTGGCCCGCTTGTACGCCTTGCGGTGCGTGGGCCAGCAGCTCAGCGCGCAGTTGCGATGTGCTCACCACCGCTGTGTGACGGATGCCGTCCAGCGCTTGCGCGTGGCTGGGCATGGCCAACGCCCACAGCACGGCAGCGAGTGCATGGGCCGTGAGGATTTGCAAACGCGCAGCAGCTAAAACAAGACGGGGGGCGCACAGCAGGCGCGAAATGGGATGAAGCATGCATCAGATGTTACCCAGCCGAGGCTTGGGGCGGGAAAGTAAGATGGCGCTCATGACGGCGCACACCAGCACACCTACTTCTCAAGCCTTGGCCACGCATCGCTGGGCTGAGCTCAACACCCGCGACTTTGCCGCGCTTGACCCCGCACGCACCGTGGCGGTGCTGCCTTTGGGGGCGACGGAGCAACACGGGCCGCATTTGCCGCTGTCGGTGGACACGGTGTTGGTGGAGGGCGTGGTGAACGCCGCGCTGAATCACTTAGCGCCCACAGACCCCGTGTTGGTGTTGCCCACCCAAACCTTAGGGCTGAGTACCGAGCACACCGCCTTTGCGGGCACGTTGCATGTGTCGCCACAAACCTTGATTCAGCTGTGGTGCGACATTGGCGCCTCCGTGGCGCGCGCAGGGGTGAAGAAGTTGCTCATGTTCAACGCCCACGGCGGCAATGTGGGTCTGATGGATGTGGTGGCCCGAGAGATGCGCGCGCAGCACGGCTTGATTGTGTACAGCAGCAGTTGGTACAACTTGCCCTTGGATGCGTCGGTGATGGGGCAGTTCTCGGCAGACGAACACCGCTTTGGCGTGCATGCGGGCGACATCGAAACCTCCATGATGCTGGCGCTCGCACCCGCCGAGGTGAACATGGCCGAGGCGCACAACTTCGCCTCAAGCTCGCAAGAGCGCGCCAAGCAGTACGCGGTGTTGGGCAATGGCAAAAGCGCCAAGCTCGGCTGGCACATGCAAGACTACAACCCGCAAGGCGCAGCGGGCAACGCCGCCGCCGCAACCGAAGCCAAAGGCGAGGCCTTGGTCAAGAGTGCCGGTGAGCAGCTGGCGCTGTTGCTCAAAGAGCTGGTGGAGTTGCCGCTGAGCACCGTTCGCCCTTGAGGCGCTAAGCGAAGGTCACCCAGTCTTTGTGGCTGGGTGTTTCTAAGTGAGGCAATGCGTTGAAGCTGATCAGGCTGTGTCGCTTGGCGCTGAACGTGAACTCACTCACGGCGCTGTTGCGCAAGCGCATGTTGAGCTCAATGCTGGTTTCAGGGCTAACGCCCAACACATGCGCCACCGCTGTGGCAATCGGCCCGCCGCTGGAGACGAGCAGCACATGGCCGGTGTGGTGCTGGCGCACATGGTCGAGCGCGGTGGTGACGCCTTTCACAAACTCAACATAGCTGGGCATGCCTTGTGGGCTGACCACGCCCGCCATCCACTGCGCGAGGCCATCGCGCAATAAACGGAAGTGGTGTTTGTAGCCCTCGGGCGTGGTGGGCTTCACCACATCGCCGGGCACGATGGCTTGAATCAGCGCGTGGCTGTCGTACTCGTTCAGGCCCGGCCAAGCTAGGGCGTCGAGTTGTGTGCCTAGGCCTTGTTGAATGCCCGCCAAGGTTTGTGCATGACGCTTGAGCGTGCCGGTGATGACGGCATCAAATGCAATGCCTTGTGCGCGCCAGTGTTCGCCTAGGCGTTGGCTTTGTTGCTGGCCTAAAGGGCTGAGCTGGTCGTAGTCGGCAGCACCCAAAGAGGCTTGCCCGTGTCTCACTAAGTAAAGGTGTCCCATGGTGGTGACGAGGTTGGTTTGCCACCATTCTGAAGACGGCCTCTTGAATCGGCAGTCACACCTGAGACCGACGACTTAAGACCGCTTGCTTAAAGCTGAGGCAAGGAAGAGTGGACCAACCACACCACGGTGGCCAACAGCGCCGCGGCCATCAAGCGGTTGAACCATTGCAAGCGCAGGGCCGAGTCGTCGGGGCCGCGTAGCCAGTGACGCAAACTGGCGCCCAGCCACGCATAGGTGAAATTGCTGGCAAAGCCAAACATCAAGAAGATGGGCAAGGACTCGATCAGCCGTCGCCCTGCGTCGTCGTGGCCCACGATCCAGCCGCTGGCCACGGACATGGCTAAGAACCAGGCCTTGATGTTGACGAATTGCAGCAAAACGCCTTGCTTGAACCCGACGATGGGGCCGGATGTCGCTTCGCTGAGTTTGTGTGTGCTGGCGAGTTTCCAAGCGAGCCACAGCAAATACAACACGCCTGCCGCCAAGAGCCCCCAGCGTAGCGGCGGAAAGTTCAGCACCATCACACCTAAGCCCGTGGTGTTCACCACCAGCAACACGCTCCAGCCGACAGGCACCGCACACACAAACGGGAGCGCTTGGCGCAACCCGTAGTTGGCGGCCAGTGTGGCGGCTAAGGTGTTGTTGGGCCCCGGTGTGAAGGTGCCTACCGTGGCTAGGGCAATCAAAGCGAAGAGTTCGGCGCTGCTCATGCCGGTGAGGAGAGTTGCTCCCAGCGTTCGAGGGCTGTCATCAGCGCGTCTTCAATTTCGGTGTCGCGCTTGTGCAGTTGCGCCATCTTGGCCGGATCGCTGGCGTACAGGCTGCTGTCGTTCAGTCCTGCTTGCGTTTCTTTTTGCTCGGCTTCGAGGGAGGCAATCAGCTCGGGCAGCGCATCGAGCTCGCGCTGCTCTTTGTAGCTGAGCTTGCGTGCTTTGGCGGCGGGTTGTGCGGCCGCTGCTTTAGGCGCTTCTGCGGTGTTGCTTTTTGCGACTGTGTTCGATGGGGCGGCGGGTTGTGCGGTGAAGCCGCGTGCGCGTGCAGATTGCGTGAGCCAGTCTTGCACGCCGCCTTCGTATTCGCGCCAAAAGCCGGGCTTGTCATCGGTGGCTTCAAACACCAAGGTGCTGGTGGCCACGTTGTCCAAGAATGTGCGGTCATGGCTGACGATGAACACGGTGCCATCGTAGTTTTGCAGCATTTCTTCCAGCAGTTCTAGCGTGTCGATGTCCAGGTCGTTGGTGGGTTCGTCGAGCACCAAGACGTTGGCGGGGCGCGCAAACAGTCGCGCCAATAACAAACGGTTGCGCTCACCACCCGAGAGTGAACGCACAGGCGATGTGGCACGCGCAGGGGAGAACAAGAAGTCATCCAAATAGCTCTTGACGTGCTTGCGCTGTGTGCCAATCTCAATCCATTCACTGCCGGGGCTGATGAAGTCTTCCAGTGACGCGTCCATGTCGAGCGCGTTGCGCATCTGATCAAAGTAGGCGACTTGCAGATTGGCACCTTGGCGAATCTTGCCGCTGTCAGCTTCGAGCTCGCCGAGGATCATCTTCAGCAGCGTGGACTTTCCGACGCCGTTGGGGCCAATCAAACCAATCTTGTCGCCGCGCAGGAAGGTGGCTGAAAAGTTTTGGGCGATGACTTTGTCGCCAAAGGTTTTGCTCACTTCAGTGAGTTCGGCCACGATCTTGCCGCTAGGCGCGCCGCTGGCGACATCGAGTTTGACCCGGCCCACGGCATCGCGACGTGCTTCACGTTTTGCGCGCAGCGCTTCCAATCGCGCGATGCGGCTTTGGCTGCGCGTGCGGCGTGCTTCAACGCCTTTGCGAATCCAAACCTCTTCGCCAGCCAACAGCTTGTCAGCTTTGGCGTTGATCACGGCTTCTTGCGCAAGCTGTTCTTCTTTTTGCGCTTGGTACTGTGAGAAGTTGCCGGGGTAAGTCATCAAGTGGCCACGGTCTAGCTCGACGATGCGTGTGGCGACTTTGTCCAAGAACGAACGGTCGTGCGTGATGGTGATGATGCTGCCTTTGAAGTCAATCAGCAGCTGCTCTAGCCACTCAATGCTGTCTAAGTCCAAATGGTTGGTGGGTTCGTCAAGCAGCAACACATCGGGCGAGGTGACCAAGGCTTGTGCAAGGGCGACGCGCTTGAGCGTTCCGCCGGAGAGTGCATTGATGCGGGCGTCGGGGACGAGGTGTAGGCGGTGCAATGTTTCGTTCACACGTTGCTCCCAGTTCCAGCCGTCAAACAACTCGATCTCGTTTTGCATAGCGGTCAGGTCGCCCTCGCCAGCCGAGTACTGCTCGATCAAATGAATGACACGTGCCAAGCCTGCACTGACAGACTCAAAGACAGAGGCGTTGCTGTCGAGCTGAGGCTCTTGCGCGACGTAGGTGACGCGCAGGCCCTGTTGCACGCGCAAGTCGCCATCGTCGGGCTTTTCTAAGCCACCCAGAATACGCAAGAGGGAAGACTTGCCTGCGCCGTTCCGACCAATCAGGCCCACGCGCTCAGCGGTTTCAAGAGAGAACTCTGCGTGATCCAGCAGAGCAACGTGCCCAAAAGCGAGTTGGGCGTTCTGTAAAGTAATCAAAGACATGCCCCATTATCAAGGGCTCACCCTTGGTGGGTTGCTCTCTACCTATAGGAGACAGGCTGGTGGGAATGTGGGGGAGGCAAGGCTTAGTGCAAACTTTTTTGAAAATAGTTGCGCAAGACCAAAAAGTGGTGCTATACTGACGGGCTCCGCTGATGAGAACTGTTAAGGGTTAACCCGAAACAAGATTGGTGGAGGTGGTTGAAAAGATTTTTAAAAATTTTCCGAAATGTTTGAAAATCCGATGTATACTGCAAGGCTTCGCTGATCGCAGCGAGTTGCTCGAGAAGTCGAGTAGTTCATTAAAAACATACAGCCGATAAGCGTGGGCGTTTGATGGTGATTGCCAAGTTCTTTAGGAACTTAGCTTTTTAGCTAACAAACGCTCATGAAGTAAAAAGATGTGAATTTCGTCAAAGAAAATCACGTCGATTCCAATTTATGAGTTGCTCGAAAGAGCGAAAAATATCAAGATCGAACTATAGAGTTTGATCCTGGCTCAGATTGAACGCTGGCGGAATGCTTTACACATGCAAGTCGAACGGCAGCACGGACTTCGGTCTGGTGGCGAGTGGCGAACGGGTGAGT
>Ga0213920_1000608_pt1 | contig 25593 bp, 12 predicted proteins | sample McNCre1117MG_FD_161054 | JGI IMG/M metagenome (GOLD analysis project Ga0213920, IMG submission 161054) | Freshwater microbial communities from McNutts Creek, Athens, Georgia, United States - 11-17 MG | ecosystem: Environmental > Aquatic > Freshwater > Creek | place: USA: Georgia | collected...
AAGAACCCATGGCCTTGCCGACGGCGGCAGATTTGGCCAAAGGCATCCTGATGGAAAAACCTGCGCGCATCAAGAGCTTGCAAGAGTTCAAGATGCCTTTTTCTGGGGGTGTTAAATGAGTGACATGTTTGGCATTGCCAGCAATGGCATTGGTGCTTATCAACGTGCATTGACTACGGTCAGTAATAACATTGCTAACGTCAATACTGAAGGATATTCACGTCAAGATGTCGTGTTGGCTGACTCGGCGCCTAAGAAAATGGCAAGCATGTACATCGGTACCGGTGTCATGCTGCAAAGCATCAAACGTCAGTTTGACGCATTTGCAGAGTCGAATTTACGAAACAGTACCAGCGATTTGTCTAGCCAAAAACCCATGGTTGATTACGCCAAGCGCGTCATGGATGTTATGGGTGACAAAAGCATTGGCTTGAGCTCTGCGTTTGATGATTTCTTCTCGGCCGCTGGAGCCTTGTCGGCAGATCCTGCATCTAGTGTTTTAAGAACAAGTTTTCTGCGCAGTGCTGATGGCGTGGCGTCGCGTTTTGGTGAATTGACAACGCAGTTGAATCTTGTTTCAACAGAAACGCGCCAAGGAATTCAAAGTGTTGCAGACCAAGTGAACACTTTGACAAGTCAGTTGGCACTGATCAACCAAGGGTTGACCAAATCACCCACGTTAGAGGGACAGCCTGCTGAGCTATTGGACCGACGTGATTTGACGTTGCGCCAACTTTCCGAATTGACACGCATCAAAACAACCTACTCAACTAACGGTATCGTGAGCGTGAGTATGGGGACAACAATGACAGAAGGTTTAGTCGTCAATGGAATTAAAGCGCGACCTATCGGTATCAATAGCCAAGTCAAAGACAAGGTGGAGCTGGTGCTCGATCCTTATGGCAAAACTGAATCGCTTGCCAGTGCCAATGGTGGCTTGCTCGGCGGCTACCAAAGCTTCATTGCACAAGTGTTGGAACCTTCGCAAAAAGGGCTTGATGCACTTGCTCAAACTTTTGCAAAAGAGTCGAATGCCATTCAAAAGAATGGCATAGATGGTTACGGTCAAATGGGGCAAGAGTTATTTGCTTTCGAAGCGAACGCTGCCAGTCCTTCGGCAGGCATTCGATTAGCCATTAATGACGGCATGCGCATTGCGACTGCTGGCCAATTTCGTGTCAGCGAGGGCACTACCAACGTCACAACGACACGCGCCAGTGTTGAATTTACTGGCGCCAAACCAAGCACAGCCCTCAGCAACTCGAACTTGGTCAACAACCCCAATCGCAGTGCTGGTGTCACCTTCAAGGTAGACGGGGCCCGTGAGTTTGCGCCTGTGACCACGCTCTCGGCAGGTGTGAAAGCAGCGTTTTATCTAGATCAAGCTGAGCCAGGTCAACAGTTACAAGTGTTGACCCGTGATGGCCGTCAGGTTTTGGGTGAAACATTGACTGAGACTGAAAAGTTTCAACTTTTTACGCCCGCGAATGGTTTTGTTGCGAATGCTACCTATAGCGATCAGTACCTGAATAAATCTGGTGCAAACGCATACCGCGGTTTGGATCTGTTTTATGGCGCGAAGGCCGAAGTTTTGTATGCACAAAACTTCGATCAATTCGGTGTAGCAAGCCAACCAATTCCTATGCCTGCAACTCTAGAGTCGGGACGTATTTCTGCTAACGAAACTGCGATTTCTGCAGGCGCCATTGTTTTAAATGGGGTCAAATTAGATGCATTGACACCTACGACAGATGTACAAGGAAATGTCACCGCTGGTTGGACAGCCTCAAATGTTCGAGACTGGATCAATGCAAAGTCAGATCAGACCAATATTCGTGCAGAAGTATTTAGCGAAATTCATGTGCCAGCATCTCAAATCGATGTATCACATGGCTTGACGTTAAATGGCGTATCAATTGGTGCACCGACGTCGATTGAGCAAAATCAACCCGGGTATTCACCGCTGACTTGGTTGGTCAACACCATCAATGCCAAATTGCCGCAAACCGTGTCTGCGGCCATGGATGCTAGTGGAGACTTAGTTCTTCGCGATAACGATGGAAACCCTCTCACGATCAACGCGAATCAAGGTACCAAAGAGCCAGGAGTGAATGCACTCAATCTTGCAACAGGTACTTACGACTCACAAGTACGTTTGGTTCAAGTCGTGCGTGACATGCATGTGCCAGCGACAAATTTGGATTTCAGTAAACCATTACAAATTAATGGCATCAATTTCAGCGAGGCAGCCTACGATTTGCCAACTTCTGGTGCATTGAGCGTACAGTTTGGCTCTCCTGTCACCACAGTGCAGGTAAGTCCTGGTGGTGCTCAAGACTTAGCAGACGCCTTGAACCTCAAAGCAGAGTTTTCTAGTGATTACAAGGCTTCTGTTGTTGCTGGACGATTGACGATTTCGCCACTGCATGCCGTTGTCTCAGATGCCGATATTGCAAACACATTCAGCGTAAGTGCTGATGGCGTCATTCAATCTCCAAAAACCAAGATCAAGGACATGGCTGGCCTCATTGCTCGCATCAATTTGCAGCAAGACAAAACGGGCGTTGTGGCGTCCGTTGATGACAACCTTGACTTGAAATTGAGTACGACAGCCACTGATGATCCAAATGGAACTAAAAATATTTCTATTGGACCAGGTAAAGATGCCACAGGAACAGCGATACCCAATGCATTAGGGCTTGATCCAAAAGAATACGGTGCGTCTGATCGTTTGACCAGCGTATTGGCCTATGGCCAAACACAAACTGACATTCGGATGGCTTTTGGTTCATATACCGAAGGCAATCCACCTGTGAAAAAGTTTGGTGATCCATCCGAACTTTCAGCCTTGGGCTTTCGCACGGGTGCCTATGTTGAAGGTGGCAGTACGGATGACCTATTGCTCTTTGTCACCGGCAAAGGTTCGGCGAACGTCTCCGTTGGGTTCAGCGGCGAGCCTGATAACCCTCGCGACAGCTTGCGTCAACAATCGTTGTTGGTGAAATTTACCGCCGAAGATCGCTACAGCATCATTGATTCCAAAACAGGAACCGTGCTTGCTGACCGCCACTACGATCCTACGGTGCTAGAACCCAAGATTGAGTTCAATGGTTTACAGCTCAAACTCACTCATGCACCTAGCGTGGGCGATAGCTACACGATTGACGGTAACCAAGATGGTTTGGGTAACAACACCAACATGCTTGACATGGTGGACTTGAACAAAAATCCTGTCAGCAACGGTAAAACCATTGCCAACACCTATATCGATCAAATTAACAACGTCGGTAATTTGGCTCAGCAAGCCAACATCACGCAGCAAGCCATGACCGTTGTGAACGATCAAGCAATTGCTGCGCGAGACAAAATTTCTGGTGTTAATTTAGATGAAGAGGCCGCTGCTTTGATTCGATACCAACAAGCCTACCAAGCCTGTGCAAAAGCTTTGCAGATATCTGGCCAGTTGTTTGACACCATTGAACAAATTCGATGATTAGAGGTAATGCAAAATGAAAATCTCAACCACGCTTTACTTTGATCGAGCAACTCAGCAGATGAGCAATTCACAAAACGAATTGTCCAAAACGCAAGAACAGCTGTCTACGGGCAAGCAAATTGTTAAACCTAGTGACGCCCCAGACAAAGCTGCTTTGGTAACCCGTCTTGAATCTGAATTGGCGCGCCAAACGGGCTATCAAAACACGCTGAAAGCAGTCAATGTTCGACTGACGGCTGAAGAAACAGCACTTAAAAATACAAGTGACGTGATGTATCGCATCAAGGAACTATCGGTTCAGGCTGCTAATGCCACGCTGAGCAGCCAAGATCGTCAAAGCATCTCATTGGAAATCAATACGCTCAAAGATCAGGTGTTAAGTCTGGCGAATAGCCAAGACAGCAATGGCAACTATTTGTTCTCTGGCAGCAAAACCACTCAGCCCGCGTTTAGCAAAGATTCTTCTGGTCGTGTTTTGTATCAAGGTGATCAAGCACGCATGAAAGTTAATGTTGGGGACAGCCGCCGGATGAACTTGAATATGCCTGGCTCGGATGCTTACGTACGTGTTGTGCGTGACGATGGCAAAGGCGGTAAAACAGGCATCGATTTCTTTCAGTCCTTGGACGATTTGGCCAAAGCTGTACAAACTGGCGATGTGACCAATATCCAGCGAGGTTTGGGCGAAGTTGACACCTTGCAAAACGGCATCAGCGAGGGTTTGGGGCAAGTTGGCGCAGACTTGACTGTGGTTGATATGCAAAACAACGTGCTCGATCAGGTGGTGTTGCAATTGAAATCAACGCGCTCGGATGTCGAAGACTTGGATTACACATCGGCAGTTACAAAAATGAACAAAGACCAGTTGGCCTTGGAAGCTGCACAAAGTAGCTTCTCTAAGATTTCTCAATTGAGCTTGTTTAAATATTTGAACTGATCAACTCAAGTTTTTAAATCTGAGTCCGACCTTTGACTAATCGAGATCATTCATGGCAACCACTTCATCCACAACCGCGCTCAGTTCTTCGACCGCCGCAGCATTAGCCAGCACGCCCGCGGCCACTGCGGCTACGAACAAAGCCAACGCGCAAAAGCTCCTCACCTCTATGGGGGCAGGCTCTGGTGTGGACGTGTCCTCTTTGGCGCAAAACCTGGTCGATGCAGAACGCATGCCCAAAGAAAATGCGATCAATGCCAAGATCACCAAGAACGAAGCTCGAATTTCTGGTTACTCTGCCTTGTCGTTTGTGTTGTCGCAGGTCAACACCAGCTTGACTGCACTCAAAGATCAAAACAATTTCAACGCCGTCACTGCGGCGAACAGCAACCCTGCCGCCTTTGGTGTGACCACGACAGCTGCCGCGACAACCGGTAGCCACGACATTGATGTTCTACGTTTGGCTAGAGCTCAGCGCACAGTCAGTGGTGGTTTGGCTTCTGCAAGCGCATCCTTGAACGGTGGCGTTGCCATGTCTTTGTCTTTGGTTGTCGGTGACGCGACCAAACTCACGCCAACCGTCACGACCACGCAGGGTGTAGCTGCCGTGACAGAGTCTTCTAGCGTGACTTTTCAGCCGCTATTGACTGGGGAAAAAGTCACTGTCGGTGGCGTGACCTATGAAGCCACCCAAGACAGCACAGCCGATGAAGTGGCTGCCGCTTTTTCTGGCTTAACCGTCGCGACAGGAACGGGCTATGCCCAGCCACCCAAGGGTGCACTGACAGGTAATTTGGCTGGTTTTGATGCTGGCGTCAGCAATGGCAGCAATGTGGTGTTCACCAGCACCGCTGCTGCACAAAACACCACAGACTTGGCTGTGACCGTGTCGCCCGTTGGCGTTGTGGCTCCGACAGTTGTCACCACACAAGGCGTTTCTGCGGCCACTGAATATGCGGCTGTCAAATTCAAAGACATGGCGGCAGGTCAATCTGTGACCGTGGGTGGCCTCACCTACACCACCACGGCGTCTGCCACTGCCACCGAAGTCGCTGCTGTGTTTGCCAGTCTCACCGCCAGCGGCACTACACCAGCTAACCCCAGCACAGGCACTTTCAGTGGTGCTTTGTCGGGTTTTAATGCAGGTGGCAACCTTGGCACCGATACCTTGTATTTCAGTAGCACCACTGCAGGCGCTAACGTGGCTGACATAGCCGTTTCGGGGGCCAGTGCCAAGATCAGCCTAGCCGCAGGCAAAGACACGCCGCAAGACATCGTCAATGCCATCAATGCCACCAACACAGGGGTCAAAGCCCAGTTGGTAGACACAGGCAGCGGCCAAGCCAATCCATATCAAATCATTCTGTCTGGCAATGTGGGGGCATCTGGTGCCTTCACCCTGTCTACTAATTACGGTGCTGGCACAGGTTCACCTGGTTTGTCGTTCGCTAGCAATGCTGCCAACCAAACGGCAACTGATGCCTTGGTCAAAATTGATGGTGTCAACTACACACGCACCAACAATACCGTGTCGGATGTTGTGCCTGGTTTGACGCTGAACCTCAAAGCCACCACCACCAGCACGGCTTCGGTGGACATGACGCGCGACACGACCAGCATCAAAGACAAAATCAAAGCCATTGTCACAGCCTACAACGATGCGGTCACCATCTTTGGCGAAGTGTCAAATCCCAAATCCACTTTGCCCACTTACGGCGCAACGTTGGTGGGCGACTCAACCGTTCGCAATGTCAAACAACAATTGCGAGCCATGGTGATGGGGCCTTCGTCTACGCCTAGCGACAGCATTGGTGCTCTGTGGCAAATGGGTGTGAGCATTGATCAAACGGGCGTCATGTCTGTGGATGACACCAAGCTTGACGCCGCTTTGACGGACCATTACAGCGATGTCGTGAAGGCCTTCACGGGTAATCAAAATGGCTTGACCATTTACAGTCCGGCACCCGCAGGTATCGCGGGTGATGCTGTCAAAAAGCTTACCAACATGCTGAGCAAGACGGGTGTCTTACTCAGTCAAAGTGATTCAGCCACTACGCAAAACACCAAATACCAAGGTGAGCTCACCAAATTGCAAACGCGAATGGATGCTTTGTTGATCCGCTACCAAAAACAGTTCACGTCGATGGACAGCTTGGTGGGCAAGGTCAACAGCCAAAAGACCAGCCTCAAGTCAACCTTTGACGGCATGATGGCCAGCTTGACGGGTAAATCAGGCTAATACTTCCCGCCTCTTTCTTCGCTATTTCAGCCGCGCACAAAATTATTTTTGTGTCGTGGCTAAAGTTATTTGCCTTGGTGTCGATTAAGCGGAACACGACAAACCTTTGCCCACTTGGTGAAGGTGAAAGGAAGGTTCCATATGCTTTCAGAAATACAGGGCGGCTTACGCCCCATCAATACCAATACCGCGCCACAGGTGCGCGTAGCAGCGCCTGCGCAAGATGCCGCGCCTGTTAAAGATGTGTCTGCCGCTTTGCCGGATGCTCCTGAAGCGAAAACACCCAAAGTACAAGCGCCCAAGCCCGTTGAGATCAAAGTTGATCTTGAAAAGCTAAAAGCGGGCTTGCAAGAGTCGCTGCAAAAGCTCAACGAAACCATGCGTGATGGCGGGCGTAATTTGAGCTTCCATATGGATGAGCAGCTCGGTGGCTTGGTCGTGCAAGTCAAAAACGCAGACACAGGTGAAGTGGTTCGCCAGATTCCCAATGAAATGGTGGTTCGCATGGCGCACAACTTTGATGCCTTTAAAGGCGTTTTGCATAACGAGCTGACTTAAAGCAAGAAATTTTTCGATTAGTCCCTAAAGTAATTTGCAGGACTGACGAATCATCAACCATGGAAGGGAACAAATTCGTGTTCCCTGACACATTAACCCTCAGTGATGACTTTTTAGGAGAAACATCATGTCAGTGATTAACACCAACACCAAGGCTCTGGCAGCGCAAGCATCGCTGAGCAATGTCAATAACAAACTCGCCACTTCGATGGAACGTTTGTCTACTGGCTTGCGCATCAACAGCGCTAAAGACGACGCTGCCGGCCTGGCCATTTCTAACCGCATGACTGCTGATATCCGCGGTTTCGCAGTTGCCATTCGCAACGCAAACGACGGCATGTCGATGGCTCAAACCGCTGAAGGCGCCATCGGTCAAGTGACCGACATGCTGCAACGTATGCGTGAACTCGCTGTTCAATCTTCGAACGGTTCAATGAACGCTGATAACCGCCAAGCTTCTCAATTGGAAGTTGCCCAACTCAAGGCGCAAATCGACGACGTGGCTAAGCAAACCAACTTCAACGGCATCAAGCTGTTGGACGGCTCTGCTGGCAAGATCGACCTGCAAACTGGCGTGCGCGCTGGTGAATTGATGACCATGTCGATTGACTCTGTGTCGACCAAAGACATCGGTTTGGGTTCACGTGCTTCTTTGACTTCAACAGGTTTCAGCGGTGCTGCTGCTGATTTGACTGCTGCATCTGGTGCATCAAAAGCTTCATTCTCTGCAGGTGACTTGATCATCAACGGCACAACCATCCGTGCTACAGATGCAGCTGATGATTTGCTGTCCAAAGACGCAAAATCTGCCAGCGCAATCGCCAAAGTGGCTGCGATTAATGCTTCTTCTGCTCAAACAGGCGTAGTGGCAACAATCGGTAATACAACCGTTGCTGGTTCCGCTATGACGCCTGCTACTTCTGCAGGTGTGTTGACTATTAACGGTGTTAGCACTGCCTCTTTTAGCACGAGCGATGATGCGGGTGCAAGCCGTGCAGTGACCGTGGCTGCGATCAATGCGATCAGTGATCAAACAGGCGTTCGTGCTGTTGATACAGGTGATGTGAAAAAAGGCGTTGTGCTGGTGGCTGCTGATGGTCGCAACATCACGGTTGGATTTAGTACAGCTGGTTCGGATAACCTGACGAGCGATACAACAGGTTTGGGTGCGGCAAATACATACACAGGTACTTTCCAGTTGGCCAGCACAACCAGTTCGCCAATCAGCATTGGTGTGTCTAGCAACGGGGATTTGACACATGTGGGGCTGACTGCTGGTAGCTATACAGCAAACGTCTCGGCTATGACTTCAGTTGATCGTGCGGTTGCTAGTGTTGCTGGTGACATCAAGAAATTGGCTGCGGGTGATCTGCGCATTAATGGCACCGCAATCGTGGCTGCATCCACATCTGACGACAAAGCATCTGATACAACTGCTGCGTCATCGACCAAGGAAGCCAGCGCCATCGCGATTGCTGCTGCCATCAACAAAGCATCTTCTACAACAGGCGTGACTGCAACTGCTTCTGCAAACGTTGTGACCGGTGACACGTTCTCTGCTATCAGTACAGGTGACTTTACTGGTGCAAACATGTTTGTTAACGGTGTAACCATTAGCTTGGCCAGTCTCGAGACGCTGGGTCACACGGCTTCTCGTTCAGATATTGCTAGCTTGATCAATGAAAAGACAGGTCAAACGGGTGTGGTTGCGTCCGACAATGGTCGCGGTTTGACCTTGGTCGCTGCGGATGGTCGTAACGTGTCTTTGGCGACTGATTTGGCTGCCGGTAAAGCAGGTAAGTTGGGTTTGGCTGCGACTGACATCAAAGAAGCTGGTGCGGCCGCTACTGCTTTGACCACCTATGCTCGTGTTGAGTTGCAATCTGACAAGTCTTTCACTTTGGAAGGCGGCTCTGATGGCAACGCCAACTTCGCAGACCTCGGTTTCAAGACCGGTACTTACGGTGGTGTGGACAACGGTGTGAAAGTGGCGAGCATAGACATCTCCACACAAGCGGGCGCACAAGTGGCTTTGACAGCTTTGGACTCTGCTTTGAAGACAGTGTCGATGAACCAAGCCAAGCTGGGTGCCTTCCAAAACCGTTTGGACGCTGTGGTGTCTAACTTGAACGAAGTTAACCAGAACATGTCTGCTTCTCGCAGCCGTATTCAAGACACTGACTACGCTTCTGAAACCACCAACTTGGCCAAGTCGCAAATCATCCAACAAGCTGCAACAGCCATGTTGGCGCAAGCGAACCAGTCGGCACAAGGTGTGTTGAGCTTGCTCAAGTAATTGAGCTCAGTCTCTGACTGAACTTCAAAGGCGGGCCTTGAGCCCGCCTTTTTTATTTCGCAAATTAATTTAAGTTTCCCGCTAAAGATTTAAGTGCTGGCGACGAATCCAACGATAAGCACCATAAATCCAACAAGGATCCATCATGACAACGATTTCCGGCTACTCGAGCTACACACCTCTTCAAATGCAAAGCTTGACCACCCAAGAGGTGGCAGCCATCAGTGCACAAGACATAGCAACGCTTAACAGTGACCAGCTGGGTGCGTTAGAAGGTGCTCAAATCGCCGCGATTTCGACAGATGCCATTCAAGCAATTTCGAACGACGTGTTGTCCTCGCTGTCTGTGGATGACATCTTTAGTTTGATCACATCGCAAATCGCAGCCATGGGTGCTGGCCAAGTGGGTGCTTTGACGGCGGCGCAAGTTCAGGTCTTGTCTACTGACAACATCAAGACTTTGTCAGCTGATCAAATTGCTGCGTTGGATCCTCAAGATGTTGCTGCGATGACGGCAGCACAAGTGGGTGTGTTGGATACAACCCAGTTGCGTGCATTTGTGCCTGCTCAAATTCAGCAATTGGGCACAGAGCAATTAACGTCTATTTCTACGGCTAAATTCGCGCAGATCGAAGCAGAAGATTTTGCGTCTTTGACAGGCGCTCAGATTCAAGGGCTGACCACAGCCCAGGTCGCCAATTTGTCTACGGCTCAACTCGACAGTTTGCAAGCAGACCAATTGAGCAATTTCACAACGGCTCAAGTGCGCGCATTGGCTGCTGGTACTTTGGATAGCTTGTCTATCAATGCCGTCAGTGGTTTGACGACTGATCAAGTTCAAGCTTTTTCAAACCTGCAGGCGGCTAAGTTCACGCCGGATCAGTTGACTCGTTTTAGCGACTCTCAGTTGGGCGCCATCACCAGCGCACAGAGCGGATCGCTCACAACGCTGGCTCTGAGCCAATTGAGTGTGGCTCAAATCCAAGCAATCACACCTGATGCGATTGCCGCATTGGGGAGCGCCAGCCGAATCAGCACCCTCTCTATGGAACAGATTGCGGGCTTGACTACAGACCAAGTCAAAGCCATGACCAATTTGCAGATGACGGCTTTGACAACAGCGCAAGTGCGTGAGTTGAGTGCTGATCAAATTGGCGTATTGAATTCCGGTCAGGTTGCTAGCATTGAGAATGCAGATCTTGCCCAGTTCAGCACGGCTCAGTTTGCAGCTATTTCTGGTAGCGCTGCTGCTGGCTTGTCTGTGAGCCAAGTTGCAAACTTGACGAATGATCAAGTGGCAACTCTTACAACAGCGCAAGTGCAAAGTTTGGCTGGTGATCGCATTGCTGCATTCACAACTGAGCAAATCAGCAACTTAGGTTCAGACCAAGTATCTGCCTTGAGCTCTGCACAAGTCGCAGCGATTGAAACCAAAGACTTGGTTCAAATGACCACCGCTCAGATCAAGGCTTTGAGTGCGTCTGGCTTGGCTGGTTTAAATGCAACTGGTCAATTGGCTGTATTGACATCAGCCCAAGTGTCCGCACTGTCATATGACCAAGTGGGAAGTTTGTCAACACTGCAAGTGAAAGCGCTGACCTCTGAACAATTCTCTGCGCTGACGGACGTTCAAGTCAGTGCTTTGAGTGCGCCACAAATTGCAGCCATTGATTCGGGTGACTTTGCGCAACTGCGCTTGCAAGCTGCTGCGGCATTGAGTGTCACGCAATTGAATGCTATGGATAGCAATCAGCTTCAAAGTTTGACGACTGCTCAAGTGCGCGTCTTGGAAGATTACAAAATTGCTGGTTTGAAGACAGACCAAATTGTGAGTTTAAAAAATGAGCAGTTGGCTGCATTGACAACTGTTCAAGTAGCAGCGCTGAAAACAGGTCAATTGGATGCGTTGACTACTGCACAAGTTGATAAGTTGACATCTACTCAGGTGAAAGCGTTGAACGCTACACAACTTTCAGCACTGACTAGCAGCACACTGGAAGTGTCAAAGTTAACAACCGCTCAGTTGAGCAACTTGAATGCAGATGCCTTGAGTGGTTTGCGCACCGATCAGCTCAATGTCTTGGATGCCAACCAATTGCAAAGCTTGACAGTCAACCAATTGAAGGTGTTGTCGACAGGGCAGTTGGATGCATTGACCACCGCGCAAGTGGATAAGCTAACCTCGGTACAAGTTGGTGTTTTGAACTCGGCACAACTGTCGGCTTTGACCAGCAGCACACTGGAAGTGTCGAAGCTGACGACAGCCCAATTGAGCAGCTTGAGTACCGATGCTTTGAGTGGTTTGCGTACCGATCAGCTCAATGTCTTAGATGCTAACCAGTTGAAAAGCTTGACGGCTAACCAAGTGAAGGTGTTGTCGACAGGGCAGTTGGATGCATTGACCACCGCACAAGTGGATAAGCTAACTTCGGTACAAGTTGGTGTTTTGAACTCGGCACAACTGTCTGCCTTGACAACAAGTGGCGACACAACTGAAGTGTCATTGTTGACGACAGCCCAATTGAGCAACTTGAGCACAGCGGCCTTGAGCGGCTTGCGCACGGACCAAATCAACGTGATGAGCTCGGATCAATTGCAAAGCTTGACAGCGAACCAAGTGAAGGTGTTGTCGACAAGACAATTGGATGCGTTGACCAGCGATCAAGTGGATAAATTGACAAGCTCGCAAGTGGCGGTTTTGAACTCGGCACAACTGTCTGCCTTGACAACAAGTGGCGACACAACTGAAGTGTCATTGTTGACGACGGCCCAATTGAGCAACTTGAGCACAGCGGCCTTGAGCGGCTTGCGCACGGACCAAATCAACGTGATGAGCTCGGATCAACTGCAGTCCTTGAGCGTTCCGCAAATCAAGGCGTTGAGTACAGCGAACATCAAAGCGTTGACATCCGATCAAGTTGCAGCGTTGACGGGTGATCAGGTGGGTGCGATGAGTTCAGCACAATTGGCAGCGATTGATGATGCGGACTACGCCGCAATGACATCGGTTCAATTGAATGGCCTGAAAAATTCACAGATTCAAACCTTGGGCACAGCCAAAATTGCTGCGCTGACATCGGATCAAGTGGGTGTGTTGACGGCATCGCAGGTGAGTGTTTTGAATTCTGCGCAAGCAGTGGCCTTGACAACCGATAGTACAGAGCTCAGTAAATTGACGGCAGATCAGGTCAAAGCTTTGAGCACATCTGCTGTGGCAGGACTCTCTAACGACCAAGTGTCGTGGATGGATTCTTCTCAACTTCAATCGCTGACAACAGGTCAAATCAAGGCGCTCAAAACAGCTCAACTTGACGCACTGACATCCGATCAAGTGGGTAAGCTAACTACAGCACAAGTTCAAGTGTTGAGTGCAACACAGGCTGCAGCACTGACAACGCCAACGGATACTGCTGAGCTTGGTGCTTTGAGCGCTGATCAGCTCAAGAGCTTGACATCAGCTGCTGTCAGTGGTTTGACCACAGACCAAGTCAGTGGTTTGACATCTGCGCAAACGCAAGCGTTGACAACCAATCAAGTCAAAGCCTTGACCACCGCGCAATTGAATGCGCTGAGCACGGTGCAAGCGTCTGGTTTGACCAGTGGGCAAGTTGCTACGCTTTCTACCGCGCAGCTGTCATCTATGACGAGCGCCAACATCACCGCATTGAATACTGGCAGCATTTCGGGATTGACTGCAAGCCAAGTGAAATCCTTGGCGACGGATAAGCTGGATGCTCTGACCAGTGCACAAATTAAAGTGCTGAGCACAGCGCAAATGGCTGCGTTGAGTGCCACGCAAGTCAGTGCATTGACAACTGACTCTGCCGAAGTGGGGGTGTTGAGTTCCGCACAAATCAGCGCGATTGCCAACACTGCTGTTGGCGGTTTGTCTGCAGCCCAGTTGGGCAAATTTGATGCTTCACAGCTGCAAGCTTTGACGACAGGACAAGTTCGCGCACTTTCTTCAACGCAATTGGACGCATTGACCACTGCTCAAATCGGCTCGTTGAGCACAAAGCAGGTCAGCACGTTGACCGCATCGCAAGTCAGCGCTTTGACATCAGCTGGCAATACAGGTGAAGTTGCGAAGTTGACCACGGCTCAAATTCAGGCCATTAACGCCTCCGCCGTGACAGGTTTGACGTCCGATCAAATCAAGGTGATGGACTCAGCGCAGCTTCAGTCTTTGACGACTGCACAAATGAAAGTCTTGAGCACAGACCAGATGACGGCATTGACATCCGTTCAGATGAACAAGTTGACATCGCAGCAAATGTCTGTTCTGACGGCTTCTCAGTTCACCGCATTGGTTGCCAATACGGCAGAAATGAAAACGCTCAGTACTGACCAAATTCGTGGTTTGAGCAATTCGGTGTTGAACAGCATTTCGAACACCAATTTGCAGGTGATGACGACAGATCAAATTCAAGCCCTGTCGACTTCACAAGTGAAGGCACTCGGCACCGCGCAAGTTGCAGCCATGACAACGGCGCAGGTGAAAGCTTTGACAACTGCTCAAGTGTCAGCGCTGAGCGCCACACAAGTTTCGGCCATTGAAACGGCAGACTTGGTGAAGCTTGGCACAGACCAAATCGCCAGCTTGAGCAAATCTATGGTGGCAGCCTTGACGACTGGGCAAGTTTCTAATTTGACGGATGCTCAGTTAGGTGCTTTGGACTCTTCGCAAGTGCAAGGCTTGTTAGCCCATCAGTTGCAGGCATTGACAACGGCGCAGATTAGCAAAATCGGTTCTGTACAAGTTTCAGCCTTGAGTGCGGCTCAAATTTCAGCGATTGAGTCACAAGATGTGGCAAACCTGACGACGGATCAAGTCAGCGCGTTGACTGCAACCCAGGTGCGTGCGCTTTCATCTAGTCAACTGGTGGCAATGACCACGGCTCAGATCAGCAAGATTGGCACACAGCAAATGGCTGCTTTGAATGCCGCACAGTTGTCCGCCATTCAAACCGAGGATTTGGCACAGCTCACAGAGGCGCAAGTGCAAAGCATTTCTGCTTCAGCGTTGCAAGCCATGACGACCGCTCAGGTGTCTAGCTTGAGTGCCGCGAAATTGGCGATGTTGACTACCACTCAAATTCGTGCATTGACAGGAACCCAAGTTAAGGCAATGAATGCTTCTAATTTGGGTAATTTGACTAGCGTTCAGTTAGCGGCATTGACTGCGACACAAGCAGCAGTCTTGAGTACCTCGCAAATTAGTAATTTGACGACGAATCAACTTGTTGGCCTTGCAAACACCTCGGTGGCAGCATTGTCAACCGCACAAATGGCGGCAATTAACTCATCCAAGCTTGCGAAAATGAGTTCCGGTCAGATTCGTGCGATGACGACTACACAAGTAGCGGCTCTCTCAACCGCGCAACTGAGTGCATTGACGTCGGATCAAGTCAGTGCCATGACCGCTGCGCAAGTCAGTAGCTTGACTACTGCAGGTGTCGCTGTACTCGGCAACGACGCGATTGCTTCACTGACTGTGGCGCAAGCTAAAGCATTGAGTACAGCCCAGATTCAATCTTTGACAACGGCACAAGTTCGCCAATTGAGCACTGTTCAAGTTAATGCTTTAACAGCCGTGCAAATAGGCGCCATGGAGACGACAGATATTAAGATGTTCAATGCAGATCAACTGCAGTCGATCTCTACTGAGGCCGTTAAGAGCTTGACCACAGCCCAACTGACAAGCTTGACAGCGGAGCAAGTTGCCTCGCTTAAGTCAAGTCAAGTGAAAGCCTTGTCCAATAACCAATTGCAGGCCTTGACGACTGCACAAGTAGCGGCACTGTCAACCGACCAGGTATCTGCTTTGACAACCGCGCAAATTGCTTCGATTGAAACAGCTGATCTTGTGTCTATTAAGGCAGAAGCGCTGGCTTCATTGAGTACGCAACAAATTCGAGCTTTGAGTAATTCTCAGATGGCTGTGTTGACGGGCGATCAATTAAGTCATTTGACGACGGCTCAAATCGCAAACGGGTTAACTACCGCTCAAGTGATGGGCATCAATCCGAATAAGTTGGCTTACTTATCGACAGATCAGATTCGGGTGCTTACGACAACTCAGGTTGCTGCATTGAATTCAAATGCGTTGAATAGTTTTAACGTGGATCAAATCAGTGCGATGAGTACAACGCAAATTCGCGCCATCAGCACTGCATCGATAAACACGATTGACTCTAAGCATTTGCAAGCGATTGGAACTGCTGGCATTGCATCATTGAAAACGGACCAAATCGCTCGTTTGACACCGCAGCAAATTGCGCAATTCTCGGGTGAGCAGATTGCTTCATTGACTACGTCGCAAATCGTGGCACTAACAACGACACAAGCTGCAAGCCTGACGGCTGAACAAATGGTGTCTTTAACGAAAAATCAAATTAAGTCGATGGAAGTCGCTGATTTGGCTGCTATCAAACCCAGTTCTTTGGCTGCGATGGGGACTGAGCAGATCACAGGTTTGACCGCAGCCCAAATTGCGAAGTTGACCACAGCGCAAGCGAGTGCATTGACGCTGGATCAAGTGGGTGCATTCTCATCTGCGCAGGTTGGCGCGCTTGATGTTGCTGAGTTGGCGGTGATGAGTCGAGATCAGATCAAATCATTTGTTGCGTCTGGCATCACGGCCTTGGGGGCCAAAGTGAGCAAGCTCACCAGCACCCAAATTGCTGACTTGACAACAGCACAGTCCAAAGCGTTGACCAACACGCAGATTGCTTCTTTGTCCACAAATCAAATAGGCGGATTGAGTGCTGATGCAATTGGCTCTTGGAATGCTTCGCAAGTGGCATCGTTGACGACGGCAAGCATTGCCCAGTTGTCTGCCGATCAAGTGGGTGCGATCAAAGCGAGTGCCTTGGCTAACTTGTCAACGACCCAGTTGAGCAAAGTTGCCACTACTAGCATGGGCGGCTTTACGACTGAGCAAATCTCGCGCTTGACACCCACGCAGTTCAATGGCTTCACGTCGCAGCAATTGGGCCAGCTCATGCCTGACCAGGTTGGTGCGGTGAGTGCAGCACAAAAGGCTGCGCTGACAGGCGGTAAAGCTTTGCCTGCCTACTAATGCGTAATGACCAACAAGGGCGCTGCTTTTGTTGGTCATTGACGTCTATTTATTGATGGTTAATCTTAAATAGAACACCAGGTTGATATTTCATACCGATGTTATTGAGGATTTTTAAGCCCATTTCATAACTGAAGGCTTTATTGCTGGTTGGTTGAAAAAAGTCCGCATAAGCGGCACTTTCTTTGCCCAGTACAAATCCACCAATCAAAGGATGGTTGACTGCATACATGCGGGGTAGTAGTGCCATCATGGACGATGCAGGTACACCGATGAGGTGCTCTTCTAAATCTCCGGATTGAACGCTCTCTTGTGGGTAAAACCAAAGAGGCGTACTGATGAATAAAACAGAGTCATCGCCAAGGTTATGAAGAAGAAAGCTAATTAACTCTCTGGCCGTTTTTGAGTCTAAGTGCTCAATGACATCTAGCAGGCAAATGATGTCGTAGGCTTGTAAATCAGTCGAAGATAGCTCTTGTGCCAAACCGTGCCATATGTTTCTATAAATGTTTTTAGCAATTAACTCGGCGTTGTAGCAGTTGGCTTCCCAGCCATCAATGCCGTCAATTGACCAATGGCTTGTCTGTGGATTTGATTTAATTAACTCGCCAAGTTTGCCAGCACCAAATCCTATATCCAATAGATTTACATTGTTAGAATTTTTTCCCATTATATGGAAAACCATATCTTTAGGAGATGCTGAATCTCCAAGCGGATTTCCATTTTTAGGAATTAATTCGGTATTTAAAGAATAATTGGATATGATGTGCTTCATGGTTTTTGAGATTGATGGGTGAAGAAGTTTTTATATGTGGCTAATATTAATAAAAATTTCTTTTATCAAGGGGGAGTAACGAATTATTTCGTGCTCTATTACTTGATTTTGGTTATGTTCTTCCCACCAATTATCTTGACGTACGTGGTTTTCCCCCGCATCTGCCGCACCACTGTGCTGTTTAAATTTTTTAAAATATTCATAACTTTGACAGACGTAATGATTAATGCGGAGCTGTTCATAACTCGGCTCAAGCTCTTTCATCCACCCTTGATTGATGGGGCGCATTTGCTCATCAAATGTGCCGTAAATCGTATGAAACAGGTGTGCATTCCCGGCACTTGTGCAGTGTTGTCCTTGCCTACCTTTCACGATGCTTTTGATGTGACGATTGGGTAAGAAGTCTAGGTTTGCTCGATATTGATAGTCTTCAATGATCAAACCATTTGGATCTTGTATATGGCCGCTGCTACCAAAGCATTGCCAATACACCCCTAGGGCTGACATTTTTTTGTAGTTGTATTCTTCTAAAACGTCACCAATGTTATTTTTTGAGCTGGGATGTAGAAACTCATCACCATCGATAAAAGCCATCCAGTCGATTTCGTGACCAAATTCTTGATAAGCATGCTGGTATGCAGCCAATTGAGGTCGAACCGTGTCATCTGCAATTTCAAAGCATTGAATATCAAAATGCTTTTGCAAATTAGCAACGACTTCTTTCGAGTTGTCACGACACTTATGCAAATAAATATAGAAGTTAGTAAAACCAACGATGTGGTGAAAAACGACCCATTCAGTAAGCCATTTAGCGCGGTCCCTTTGGATGGTGCAAATGCCTAATTTCATTACTCGCTTGCTCCTACCTTGCTAAGTGACTCGATGATGCTATTGCGAATTTCTGAAAATTCTCTCAAATAACTATGCTGCTGTGTTTGGCTATAAGAAATTTTTAAGGCGTCGCTTAACACGGCTTCGCGTAAGAATTGATTAAACGGTGTTGTTGATGCCCCAATTTCAAATGGGCTGTATGCCAAGCATTTCATACTTGGGTTTGCAAGCAAGCAAATAGTCGCCAACCGCTCTTGCACAAAAATTTTCATCGGCAAGTTTTGCACACCGTAGGTGGTGGTGTCGTTTAGCTGTTGTGCTAGCGCTGAGTGTTGATTTTCAGACTCGTTAAATAGCAGTTCACCTAATTCCAACCATTGCAACCAAAAACTTTTTTTCGCCAAAAAGTAATTGCAAAACACGGTGTTTTGGCTGTGTGTGATGGCGTTGCGCAGGTCAATGCCTGATACGTGGGCATCTGCAAATGCCTGACACGCATCAGTCAGACCAGGGTGAAAGAAGTCACCTTGCTCAAATACGTTTTTAAAGATACTGACCAAGTCCCAAAATGGGCTAAAGCTCACAATATCTTGACCTTGGTAGTGGTCGTTTAAAAATTGCTGAACGCCTTGGTGGTTCAAGCCTGCTTTTTGAGGAAATTTGGGGGACATGAAGCCATACAGCACATCGTCCGATAAATGGTTAGAGCGCAAAAACTGACGAATGGGCCAATACTCTCGCCAATCAGCGCGTTCATTTTTTAAGTTATCTAGCACCAAGAAACCTTCTGGCACGCTGGCCAGGGTGTCTGGTGAATAGCAAATTTGGTAAATACGCGTTTTCATTTTTTTTGCTTGAGTAGCTTGATGAGTTGCTTCTCAATACTCGCCGTCATCGCCTTAGGCCGCGACTGATAAGACGCCAAATTAAGTGCAATTTTTTGCTGAAGATTTTGCTTCCATGCCAAGTCTTGACTCAGGCGCACGCAGAGGTCTGTGTATTCATCGGGGGTGTGGCTGATGAGTTCAGACAAACCAAGGTTGCTCAGGATGGAGCCGCCCATGCGCGAGATCATGGTTTTGCCGCTCAGGGTGACCAGCGGCACACCGGCGTTCAGCACATCACGCGAGGTGGATCCGCAGTTGTACGGAAAGTTATCCAAGAAGATGTCAGCCAGCTTGAGTCTGGCTTGGTATTCGATGTGTGTGGCGCGTGGTGTGAAAACGATGCGCTTCAAGTCAGCGCCGTGGCGCTGCGCGTGTTCGGTCAGCTGTTGGGTGGTGACGGGGTTGTCGTCCATCAGCCAAAGCACGCTGTGCGGCACTGTTTTTAAGACGTTGAGCCATGTCTCAAACATCTCAGGTGTGATTTTGTAAACGTTGCCAAAGGCGGCCATGACAAAGGCATCGTCGGGCAGGCCAAACTCATGCCGTTCGGCAGTGCGAATTTCGTTGCTGTCCTTGGTGAGCGGAATAAAGCTGCCGTCGACGTACAGAGGTTTTTCTGTGAAATAGATGCTGAGCTCTTCAGGTAACGCAAAGCGATCGGTGATGACAAAGTCAAACCAAGGCATACCAGTGGTGCCAATGAAGCCCAGGTAAGTGCCCTGCAGCTTGGCAGGATGCAAAGCAAAGATGCCAGGGCGTGCGCCAGAGCTGAGGCCGTGCAAGTCAATCAGCACGTCAATTTCATCCGCCAGCACCAGTTCCGCCACTTGTGCATCGGTGAGGGCTTGAACAGGGCGGTGGTGGTTGAAGGCTTGTTTCAGCCTTGCACGATGGGCTGTGCCGTCTTCAGGGCTGAAGTCGTAACCGTAGATTTCAAACTTCTTTTTGTCGTGGCTTTCTAGCAGGTCGGTCAGCAACAAGCCAACTGCATGTACGCAAAAATCGCCAGACACGTAGCCGATGCGGATTTTTTTGTGTTGGTAGTGGCGGTCTTTTGACAGAAACTGTTCTTTGGTGTCGTACGTGCGTGCAACAAACGCGTGGGAGGTGAGCAGTTGCTGCACGGGGTCATCGGTGAGTGCCAGCATGGCCAGCGGCGACGTGCTCATAAGCATCTCGTTGGCCGACACATTGGCCAATGTTTGATACACAGGCCATTTGCATGACTTTTGCCGAATGTGAACCCAGTGCTGAATCACGCCAGATTGTTTGGGGTCTAAGTGAAGGCTGTTGGCTAGGGCTTGCTCTGCCAAGTTGTATTGCTTGAGGATTTCATACAAGCGCCCCATGTGGTTGAGGGCCATGACTTGCATGGCTTTTTCTGTGGGGTCCTTGAGCAAGCCTTGTGTCACAACCGATGCCCATTGCTGGAGTGCTTCTTCGTTTTTACCTTGCTTCTCTAAGACCAAGCCGAGGTTAATCGCGGCTTGCGCTAGGCGAGGGTTGATGGCCAAGCATTGGCGATAGGCTGCTTCGGCCCGGTCTAGCAAGCCCAAGCCTTGCAAAAGGGAGCCGTGGTTAAACATGGGCACATGGCGATTGGGGTCTGTGCTGTGCTCAGTCCAGGCGGCGTAGAGGGTGAGTGCTTCTTCTACTTGCCCGTTCGCTTGCAACGATTCGCATTTGTGCATGACTTGATCAATGAGCAATGCATTTCTTTGCGCCAGCAAAACGTAGTTGCGCCAGTCGTCTTGAGGCGACTCTGTGTGCGTTTGTGTCATGTGCGAGGTGTCGGAAAAGTGTTGACGTGCATTCATATCCGTCATGAAGCAATAAATGTTCCATTAATAAGGAGTGTCCGCCAAGCCACTGAATATGCGGATGTGGCAAAGCTTTGCCTTTGTGTGGCGAAGCATTGCCGCTTGGGTGGCAAAAAAATGTGCGAAATCGCTAAAGTTTTGAAAACTTGAGTTGGCATTGCTTTTGCTTGATAGGTCGTATGGCAGTTGCAGATTGTTTGTAGCTGCATTTTTGACACATCTTCTAAGCAGGAGCTATCCATGACACTTATTCAAGAACTGATGAATCAATCCGCAGTCGGCGGTTTGCTCAATGCCGCTGTGGTTAAGCGTTTCAGCCCTGCTGAAATTCGCGAGACGATTCAGTCTTTTGTGGCGACTGAGCAAATAGGCCTGGCCAACGCGCTGGGTGATGCTGGTTTGAGTTTGTACCCACACAGTGAAGACATGTTGGCAATTACCAGCTTGCTCGCCATGATGAACCAAGACTGGCCATTGGCTGTCGAGTTGATTGATGAGCTGATGCAAATTCAGGGTGACACAACACCCTCTTTTACCTACGTCATGATGGTTCGCGCTTTGCGTTGCAACCTTGAGCCAGCGCGTGCCTTAGAAATGGCGCGCCGCGGCGTGGCTTTGTATCCCGAACAAGTGGAGTTGTTGGCTGAGAAGCTGGCACTCGATGATTTCAGCGATGCCCTTATGTCTACAGAAGGGCAACAAGCGCATTAAGCGCTTAGTCGGCAAACAGCTGCCACTTGTGCAGCTAGACCTTGCCACTGAATACGGGTTATCCAGTATTTAGAGGTGCCAAAAAAAGTTGGCACAAGAAATGCTTAATCAGTGGCAAGTTTGATTGACCGAGAGTGGTCAGGAGAAAAAAATGGCAGTTATCAATACCAACGTTAAAGCTTTGTTTTCACAGATGGCCCTGGGCGCATCTGGACGAGCACAAACCGTCGCAATGCAGCAGTTGTCTACTGGCAAGCGCATCAACTCAGCACGAGATGATGCCGCCGGTATGGCCATTGCCACTCGCATGACGCAACAAATTCGCAGCTTGAACCAAGCGGTGCGAAATGCGGGTGACGCCATCTCCATGATCCAAACCGCTGAAGGTGCGACCAACGAGATCACCGACATGCTGCAACGCATGCGTGAACTCGCTGTGCAAGCGGTCAACGACACCAACTCCAACGAGCAACGTAGCTACTTGGATTTGGAATTTCAACAGCTGAAGCAACAAATTGTTCAGATTTCCGACAACACGGAATGGAACGGCTTCAAAATTTTGAACGGTTCTGCTGGCGAACGCGTGGGCGAGAAACCCGTCTACAAAACAGTATCTGTTGGCCAAGAGTCGAGCGTATTCATCTCACCAAATACATCGACATCGGGTAAGAACGGTGTGGATACGATGTATCAAACTGGCTACACGTATGCCAATTTCATTGCGGCTACGAACGCGCCTACAGATTCAGTCGGTCTAAATGCTGCTGATCCAACGAAGTTTGTGCAATTCAACGATGGTGCGCATACCTATTCGGTGTCGTATCCAGCATCTGCAGCAACAGGCTCCAGCCAAGCCTTGATTGCCATGCAGAACCTGCGTGATGAAATCAACGGCTCGAACAACAGCAATGTGTCCGTCAATGGTTATCACGCACAACTGGACACGTCGAACAATTTGATTTTGGTGAAAGAAGACGCAAGCACAACGTTGCCAGCCTCTTTCAGTATTCAAACGGGTGTGCAAACAGGGCAGGTGTTGGGTTACGCAGGTTTGGCAGGTGCTGCAGACAAAATGCGTGTCACCATCACGACCGCAAACGGGCCTGTCAATTTTGATTCAGCCGTGTTGGGCGCTACTGCTGGGGCAGATGACGCCGCTGCCAATGCAATTGCTACGGCTATTAATGCAGACTCGCGTGTCAATACAACCTACAAGGCTGTCGTTGACGCGACCAACAACAACATCAAAATTCTCGCCATCGATCCGCGTTATTCTGATGATGCCGTGGGGCTTCGTGTTACCGCATCTGCCTTGATTGGTGGAAGCACGACCAATACAACCGTGATCGCGGCGAGCCACAAATCCAATTTAGCCACCGTTGCTGTCTCAGTGGTCAAAACGCAAGACTTTGATCAGTTGGATGTGGCACACACCGTGAGTGTGGATGAGTCATGGGCCAATGCGGGTAGTTACCGTTTGGCTGGCAAGCTCAATATGACGGTCAATGCTCTCAGTCCTACTGTGACAGCTACCTTCACAACGGCAGACGAAAAAACATACACGATGAACGGTATTGTTGATCCAGTCGCAGGCAAGGTGACGTTCTCTGCTACTGATGCAGACAACAAAAATGTGATCACGCAAGATCTGACTTACATGATCAAGATGAGTGATGACCCAACGGTCGATCCCACCAATGTTGATCTAACTTCATTGCGCGATACAACGACGGATATTCAAGTCGATATCCACGGCAGCATCCCCGCGCTGAACGACGGCGATGTGGTGATCAACGGTGTCACTGTGGCTAAAACATGCGCTGCGGACGACACGTTGTCACCAGCCAATAACGCTGCTGGCAGTGCGATTGCCAAGGCAACAGCGATTAACCGTGTGAGCAACTTGACAGGTGTGCACGCTGTTGTGAATGAAAACGTCATGGCCGGTACTGCCATGAAAGGAACAGCGGTTGTCAAAGGGCGTGTGTTTTTGAACGGTGTTGAATCACCTTTGCTGACCACATCGCTGAACAACCCACGCAAAACGCGTGAAGATGTGGTGCGAGCCTTGAACCTCATCACTGACAAAACCGGTGTGACCGCGATTGATACAGGTTTGGATGCCACGGGCATCAAGCTGGTTGCCAAAGATGGTCGCAACATTGAGATGCAATTTGAGCTGGATCCCATCAACGGTCCTACGCCACAAGAATTTGCTGAGCGCACAGGTTTGCGCTCCGGTGTGCACGCAGGTACTTACTCGCTGGAAGCCAAAGTTGAGAAAGCCATTGATATCAGCAGTACCAACACGGGCGTGTTGAGTCATTCAGGCTTGCTGGCTGCGGATAACACGGTCAACATTTCTGCCGTGAACACGGACGCACGTGCGGTTGTGAAAGCCGGTGATCGTGATCCCACATCAGGCAGCTATGTGCCAGGGCCTGTATCGTTAAAGACGGGTGACTTGGTGATCAATGGTGTTGCTATTCCCGGTGCACTGCCCAAGTTTGACCGTTTGTCGCAGCCTGATAGCTATCAATTCAGCACGACAAATGATCGTACGTCCAGCGCCATTGCAACGGCCTCTGCTATCAATACGCAAACCGCTTTGACGGGGGTCACTGCTGTGGCTAACCCTGCTGTGACCAGTGGTGTTGAGCCTACAGTTAATACCAATCCATCGCATACAGGCTGGAAGTCATTGTTTGTCAATGGCATCGAAGTTCAAGTGCAGTTTGATGAAACACAAAAGCCGAAAGAGCGTGCCGACGCTGTAATCGCTGCTGTGAACGCCAAGTTTGGTGCGCATGGTGTGGAGGCTTCAGAAAACGTCAATGGTGGCGTGACACTGAAGACACCCGACGGCCGCAACATTTCCGTGTGGATGGATAACACATTGTCAGCCGCAGAGTTTGGCTTGGCTGACTCCAAAGGTGTGGCCATTGCCGGTGTGTCGACAGTTGCCAATGCTTCTGTTTCTTCTACAGATGCCGAAACCTTGTATTCCACTGTGTCGTTGCAATCACCCAAACCAGTCAAGATTGAACCTGGTGTCAACGGCTACGACAAAGAGATTTCAAATTTTGAAAAACTCGGTTTTCAAACTGGCACCTTTGGTGGCGTGGTGGATGAAGCCACTAGCAAAATGACGCCACCCCGTACAGGCCGCTTGAGTTTCCAAGTGGGCTCAAGTGCAAATCAAAACCTCACAATTGATTTGGCCGATTTTGGCAAAGGTGGACCTATCACCAGCGATATCACATGGGACGTCGATCAAGCCGCTCCTGCCGCTGGCGCAGCGCTCGACCCAGCCAATGTGGATGGCAAGCAACGCAGCTTCATCAGCTCCAAAGAGTCAGCAACCAGCGTGCTGACCCGACTGGATTCTGTGATGGAGAAAGTCAACGCCACACGCGCCACCATGGGTGCGGTGATGAACCGACTGGACCACGTGATCAACAACTTGACCAACGTGTCGATGAACATGTCGGCTTCGCGCAGCCAGATTGAAGATTCAGACTACGCTGCAGCTTCGACCGAGCTGGCTAAAACGCAGATCATGCAGCAGGCCGCCACGGCAGTGCTGGCGCAAGCCAACACCAGCCAGCAGTCGGTGATGAAGCTCTTGGGTGGTTAATTACCCCCTTTGAGGTCAATGCATGAATAGCTCGGGCACTCAGCCGCCATCTACACCCTTGCCAAAGGGCCCCAACTGCTGGGAGTGTCGCTACATGGCGATCACTTGGGATGTGCGCATGCCTTATGGCTGCAAGCTCATGGGCTTTCGTTCGAAAGTAGTTCCCTCATTGGAGGTGCTGCGCACGGACGGGCGGTTTTGTGGCGGATTCTCGCCTAAACCAGCCAAAGCAAACGCCCAAGAAGCGTCTAAAAAGCCTGTCGGTAACTCGTCGCAACGTCGAGAAACTGCCACTGGCAGGCCCATCACGCACATAAATTTAATT
>Ga0213920_1000609_pt1 | contig 25567 bp, 26 predicted proteins | sample McNCre1117MG_FD_161054 | JGI IMG/M metagenome (GOLD analysis project Ga0213920, IMG submission 161054) | Freshwater microbial communities from McNutts Creek, Athens, Georgia, United States - 11-17 MG | ecosystem: Environmental > Aquatic > Freshwater > Creek | place: USA: Georgia | collected...
AAATCCCGATGAACTCAGACCCAGTGAAGTACGAAGTCGACAAAGAGTCTGGCGCTCTGTTCGTGGACCGCTTCATGGGTACGGCCATGCATTACCCCACCAACTACGGTTATGTGCCACAAACCATTGCTGGTGACGGCGACCCAGTGGACGTGTTGGTGATGACACCTTTCCCATTGCCACCCGGCGTGGTCGTGCCTTGCCGTGCCTTGGGCATCTTGTTGATGGAAGACGAAGGCGGCGTGGACGGCAAAGTGTTGGCGGTGCCAACCGAGAAAATCTTGGCCCGTTACAGCAACATCAAATCGTTGGCTGACATCCATGAGTTGCAATTGCAACAAATCGCCCACTTCTTTGAGCACTACAAAGACCTCGAAAAAGGCAAGTGGGTCAAGGTCAAGGGCTGGGAAGGTATTGAGTCTGCCCACAAAGAAATCTTGGACGGTATTGCCAACTACAAGAAGTAATTCTTGTTTGTGTCCATCAGAAAGCCCGCCAAACAGCGGGCTTTTTTACGTCCGTGCTTTATTGAGGCTCGTGACGTTTGAAGGGGCTGCGCTGTGCCAAGTGGTCGAGGTAGTTATCGACACCTGCCGTTTCGCGTTCAAGAAACCGCTCCACCGCATCCGCAAACGCGGGGTGGGCCAGCCAGTGGGCGCTGTAGGTGGCGACTGGCATGAGGGCTCGGGCCATTTTGTGTTCGCCTTGCGCGCCGCCTTCAAAGCGCTGCACGCCGTTGGCAATGCACCAGCTCAGTGGCTGGTAGTAGCAGGCTTCAAAGTGCAGGCAGTCCACGCGTTCTAACGCGCCCCAGTAGCGGCCGTAGGCCACGGCCTCTGATGTGCCTAGGCCTTGCACCGCCACTAGGCTGCTAGCGATTGGGTGGCCTTCGCGCTCAGCGACAAACAGCACCCAGTTGTGGGGCATGTCATGTTGCATCTGTTCAAAGAAAGCCCGGCTCAGATAGGGCGCATTGCCGTGTTCGAGGTAGGTGCGTTCGTAGCATTGGTAGAAAAAATCCCAGTCCGTCGTGCTGATTTCTTGACCCACCGATGTGCGAAACGTCACACCAGCATCGGCCACCCGGCGGCGTTCTTGTTTGATTTTTTTACGTTTCTCTTGGGAAAGGCTCGCTAAGAAGGCGTCGAAGCTTTCAAAGCGTTGGTCTTGCAGATCGGCGTTGTGCCAATGGAACTGCACGGTTTGGCGTTGCATCAAGCCTAAAGCGTTGCACGCCGCACGGTCGTTGGGGCTGGTGAACAGCAGGTGCAGAGATGAGAGCTGGTGTTGCTGCGCCACGTCCAACATGGCTTTTAGCAAAGCTTGGCGGGTTGCCGCATCGACGGCCAATAGGCGCGAGCCCGGCACCGGCGTGAAAGGCACGGCACACGTGGCTTTGGGGAAGTAGTTCAGACCGTGGTCGGCATAGGCGTTGGCCCATGCCCAGTCAAACACGTATTCGCCATAAGAGTGGTCTTTGATGTAAAGCGCACTGGCAGCGGCTAGGGTGTCATTCAGCCAGAGTGACACAAACTGTGGCGTCCACCCCGTGTCGGGCGTGGCGCTGCCGCTGGTGTGCAGGGCGGCCAGATACGCGTGCTGCATGAAAGGCGAGGGCACGTCTTGCTGGGCCAGTAAAGCGTCCCATGCGTCTGCAGGGATATCGAGCGGGCTTGCGTGGACGCGAATGACATAATCCATTTTGTTTTTAGACCTGTTTTACTTTGGACGATGTGCCTGCTGCCATGACTCTCAAAATTTGTGTTGCTCAGTTGAATTTCGTGGTGGGCGACATGGCGGGTAACGCCCAAAAAATCATCGATTGCGCCAATGCGGCCTACCAAGACGGCGCGCGTTTGGTGCTCACGCCCGAGCTGTCGCTGTGCGGTTATGCAGCCGAAGATTTGTTTCTTCGCCCCTCATTCATCAAGGCCTGTGATGATGCCTTGAAAACGGTGTCCACCGCTTTGAGCGGGTTAAAGGGCTTACATGTGGTAGTGGGGCATCCATCGGGCGGTGACGAGCGCACACGTTCGGTCTCGGTGCAACGGCGCTTCAACATGGCGAGTGTGGTGTGCGAAGGCCAAGTGGTGGCCGCGTATGCCAAACGCGAGCTGCCTAACTACCAAGTGTTTGACGAGCGCCGCTACTTTGTGGCGGGTGACAAGCCTTGCGTCTTTGACGTGGCCGGCACGAAGGTGGGCCTGCTGATTTGTGAAGACGCTTGGTTTGATGCGCCTGCGGCGGACGCCAAAGCGGCGGGGGCTGAATTGTTAGCTGTGATCAACGCTTCACCATTTCATGTGGGTAAAGGCGATGAACGCGAGCAAGCCATGCGTGGCCGTGTGCAAGCCACGCGTTTGCCTTTGATTTACGCGCATTTGGTGGGCGGCCAAGACGAGGTGGTGTTTGATGGTCGCTCGTTTGCGCTCAATGCCGATGGCACTTTGGCTGCGCGTGCGCCTAGTTTTGAAGCTCTTTCGTTTGTGGTGGATGTGGCGCGAGGTGGCGATGTATCCCAGGGACAGGGCGTTTCGAGTGAACCCGCCCAAACTGCGTCAAAGCGTTCTGCGGTCAATCTGCATCTCTCTGGCGAAGTCGCTGAAGACGGAACGCTCGAAGCTGATTTGTGGCACGCGTTGGTGCTGGGCGTTCGTGACTACATAGGAAAAAACGGTTTTCCTGGCGCGTTGTTAGGTTTATCAGGCGGCATTGATTCCGCCTTGGTGTTGGCCATCGCGGTGGATGCTTTGGGCGCAGACAAGGTGCGCACGGTGATGATGCCGTCGCCCTACACCGCTGAAATCAGCTGGGTCGATGCCCGCGACATGGCCAAACGCATGGGTGTCCGCTACGACGAAGTGTCTATCGTGCCGGAGTTTGAGGCTTTCTTGGGTTCGCTCAAGGCTGACTTTGAAGGCACGCAGCTCGATACCACCGAAGAGAACATTCAAGCGCGCATTCGTGGCACGCTGTTGATGGCGTTGTCGAATAAGTTTGGCTCCATCGTGCTGACCACAGGCAATAAGAGCGAAATGGCCACTGGCTATTGCACGCTGTACGGCGATATGGCCGGTGGTTTTGCCGTCATCAAAGATGTGGCCAAGACCTTGGTGTTCAAGCTGGCACGTTGGCGCAACGCGCACGACCCGTATGGCACGGGTGCTGAGCCTATTCCTGAACGCATCATCACGCGCCCACCCAGCGCTGAACTGCGCCCTGACCAAACCGACCAAGACAGCTTGCCGCCGTATGAGGTGTTGGATGAGATCGTGTCGCGCTTCATGGAGAACGACCAAAGCTCTGAAGACATCATGGCCGCAGGCTTTGACCGTGCCGATGTGGAGAAGGTGACTCGGCTGATTCGTCTCAACGAGTACAAGCGCCGGCAATCTCCGGTGGGAATTCGTGTCACGCACCGCAGTTTTGGCAAGGATTGGCGTTATCCTATAACCAATAAGTTTCGTGCCTGAACACAGGCCTTTTCATTGAACCCCAAGGACTCGAACCATGAAGCAAATCACAGCCGTTATCAAACCATTCAAACTCGAAGAAGTGCGCGAAGCATTGGCTGAGTGTGGTGTGACGGGTTTGACCGTGACAGAAGTCAAAGGTTTTGGCCGTCAAAAAGGTCATACCGAGTTGTACCGCGGTGCAGAGTATGTGGTGGACTTCTTGCCCAAAGTGAAAATTGAAGTCACTGTAAAAGCCGCAGACGTGGACAATTGCGTGGACGCCATCGTGCGCGCAGCACGCACGGGCAAGATTGGCGACGGCAAAATCTTCATCACACCTGTGGAGCGTGTTGTGCGTATTCGTACCGGTGAGTTGGACGAAACAGCGATCTAATTTCGACGCATCGTTGCTCAAAGCGAAAGCCGCTGCCTGTGAAGGTCAGCGGCTTTTTTATTGGGCGATCAGCTTAGAGGCCAGCTAACTTGGGTTCAGGCGTGAACCCAGCAGCTTGGACCAGCTCTTGGAGTAATACGGTTGGCTCTGCGTTGCTGCGAATGAGGTCCATTTGCCAGTCGCTTAAGAAACCTTGGCTCACACTGTGTTGTGCAAACTGCAACAAACCATCGTAATAGCCTTGCGTGTTGAGTAGACCAATTGGCTTGTCGTGATAGCCCAGCTGGCGCCATGTCCATACTTCAAAGAGCTCTTCAAAGGTGCCAATGCCGCCTGGTAAGGCCAAGAACACATCGGCACGTTCGGCCATCATGTGTTTGCGCTCGTGCATGGTGTCAACCACATGCAGTTCGGTGCAGGCGGTGCGTGTGTTTTCGGTGGTTTGCAGAGCTTTAGGGATGATGCCCACCACACGTCCACCGGCGTCTGCTGTGGCTTGTGCCACTAGGCCCATCAGGCCGTTGTTACCACCACCATAGACCAGCTGGCCGTTGTGTTGTCCGATCCAAGTGCCAACTTGGCGTGCCACTTCGGCATATTCGGGGCGTGAGCCATTGCGTGAGCCACAGTACACGCACACAGAAAAAGCGGGAGAGGGCATCAAGACTTTCAAGCAAAGAAGTGGGTACGGATCGCAGCAGCCCATACCGCAAGGCATAACAACAAGCTCAGCAGCACTGCCGCGCTGCCCGTATCTTTGGCTCGTTTGGCCAATTCGTGCCATTCAGGGCCAATGCGGTCAATGGCAGACTCTATACCTGTGTTGAGCAGCTCCACAATCATGACAAGCATCACAGTGCCTGCCAGCAGGGCAATTTCAAGCCAAGTTTGCCCGACATAGAAAGACAGCGGAATCAGGACGAACGAGCCGATGGCTTCTTGTCGAAAGGCTTTTTCATGCCACGCAGCTTGAAGACCGTTGATGGAATAACCGAAGGCATGCCAAACGCGACTCAAGCCTGTTCTGTTTTTTTGTGGGTTTGCGCTCATGCGTTGAACTGTAACGCTTAGCTTTGCGCTGTTTCAGGTTGGATGGGTTGTGCGTTGATCAAGCGAGTGCCTGCCCATACATCGTGCCAAAACTGTCGCTGTGGATGAAAGCGGCTCAGCAGTGCCCAAACAGCAACCCATCCCATGAATAAAACAGCGGTTTCACCGCCTGTTAATGCATAAGGGGCAAGCATGGCGAGTGGGGGGATGAACCACATCCAGCTAAATACATAGCGCATGAAGGCCCGCTTTTGCGAGATAGCAGCCCCTTGATGATCGACCACACGGATATGCCAAGTTTTCATGGCCAAAGTTTGGCCTTTGTGCCCAAACCATGTGAAATAAATACCGACCACTAAAAACAAAAAAGCTTGAAGACCATGACGGTTATCTAAGGCGTGACGAGATTGACTGAGTGTGCTGAACAAATAGCCAGAAATGAACAACACGCCAAACAAAAGTAGCCCCTCATAGAGCCAGCAAGCCATGCGTCGAGGCAGGCTAGGGGCTGTCAAGTCCATGCTCATTGGGGAATCGTCGCGCTTTCGCTGTTTGCGCTGGCTGGTGCTGTGCTGGTGACGGGTGTAGGTAGCAGGGTAGCTGGCGCTGCTTGGTCTGTTGCAATGCGTGGCAGGGCTTTGCTAGAGCTCGCAGCAGGTGGTGTTGCCAGCTTTGCGGGTGAGACCGGTTTCGCCGCAGGGGCGGCACCTAAAACGGGTTGAATGGGTTGTTGTGCTGCCAGTTTCTGCTTGGCTTCAGCAGGGAGCGCTTGGTAGGCCTCCCATTTGGCTTTTTTGTCTTCTTGCAGCAGTTGTTTGGCATCGGCGTAGTTCAGGCGAGCTGCGGCGCGCTGTTGAGGGCTAAGTGCCGCCCATTCACGCATGCGACCTTGCACGGTCATTTGCTCGTCTGCCGAAAGCTGCGCAAAGTTCTGAGAAACAGCGAGCCATTTGCGTTTGTGTGGCTCTGTCATGGTTGGCCAGAGTTGTGCCAAGGGTGACAATGCTTGTTGCTGCGACTCGCTCAAATCCATCCACAAAGGACGTCCAGGTAGGCTGGGAGCAGGTTTGGATGCAATTGCAGTTGTGGACTGTGCGTACACCAAAGTGCCAGCAAACAACATGGCCCCGCTTATCAAAAGCTGGGCCATGGTTGTGATGGCGGTTGTACGTGTGAGCGGCATGGGCGTCTTATTCTTTGGGTTCGCTGAGGATGGGATTTTTCAAGAATTGAAGAAAACCGGGGTCAGCGTAAGCAGCAGGCGGTAAGTCATCTGCCAGCATTGCTGAGTCAATTTCAGCCAATTCGTTGGCGCGATCATCATCCATGATGTTTTGAATGATGGCTAATCCTGCCACCAAGGCGATCAAAGGCAAGAAGGAGGCCAGGCGGCTCCAGATATTCAGGCCTTCGTCACCGCCAAAATTGAGTATTGCCGTGCCATTTTGGTGAATAGTGGCATGGCTGGTTTGCAGTTGAGTTTGTGTCTTCAGGCGCGAAGCCACAGCGCGCGTGCGCGCAGCACGCAGGCGTTCGGAGATGTCATGGGGCAGGTCAAGACTTGCTGAATTCAGGCGGGCAGCAATGCGCAAGCCAAATTCGTCTTGGGTGTTTGCGATATGTGTCATGGTTGAATCCCTTTGAGTTTGAGCGCTTTGCTGAGTGCTAAAACAGCCCGAGAGCAATGTGTTTTAACACTTCCTTCTGAACAGCCCATAGCGGCGGCCGTTTCTGAAACATCTAGATCTTCCCAATAACGCAGCAGGAAGGCTTCCCGTTGACGCGCTGGCAAATTTTGTATTTCTTCTTCAATATCGTGAACATTCGCATGACTGGCAAAGTTATCTTCAGCGCTTTGCGTCGTTTGACTGTCGTTGTCGCCTGCCAATGCCTCTAGAAGGTCGAATTCACCATCGTCTTTGTCGGAATCGAAATCGCTGAAGTTACTGAACAGCGCTTTTCGAGTTTTGTTTCGTCTGAACCAGTCCAGTGTGGTGTTCGACAGAATGCGGTGAAACAGCATGGGTAACTCTTGCGCAGGCTTGTCGCCATAGTGTTCTGCGAGCTTCATCATGCTGTCTTGAACGATGTCCAAAGCCGCTTCTTCATCACGAACGTGATAAACCGAGCGTTTGAAGGCTCGCTTCTCAACGCTTTTCAGAAAGTCTGACAGTTCTTGTTCGGTGGCCAAAGAGAGAGGGTTCAAGTTTGAATCGGGCGCGATTATGGCATTAGCCAAGGGTTTTTGTGTGCTTAAGACTGAATCGCATCGCGGTTGGTGCCATAATCATGGGCTGCAATTCGACAAAAAAGGCAAACGGGTCTGGGTCCGGCGCGAACCATGCGTCTATGGCTGAAGGTCCAAAGTTTCGATGCTGCCCCATAAGGGTTCGCCAAGAAGCACCCAAGGTTTTTCGTTGACGAAATTCACTCAGGTTAAAAGGTACAAAAAATGGATAACACAAAGTCGGAATCGCATTCCGCAACCGCCACTGGCGGTCATGCACAAGAATTGATGGGCGCCGAGATTCTCGTCAAAGCCCTGCAAGCCGAAAACGTCAAGCACATCTGGGGTTACCCCGGTGGCTCAGTTCTCTACATTTACGACGCGCTGTACAACCAAAACACGATTCAACATGTGTTGGTTCGTCACGAGCAAGCGGCGGTTCATGCGGCTGATGGCTACGCACGCGCCACAGGTGAGGTGGGCGTGGCTTTGGTCACATCCGGCCCCGGCGCTACAAACGCCGTCACTGGCATTGCCACCGCCTACATGGACAGCATTCCGATGGTGATCATCACGGGTCAAGTGCCTACGCACGCGATCGGCTTGGATGCTTTCCAAGAGTGCGACACCATTGGCATCACACGACCCATTGTCAAGCATAACTTTTTGGTCAAAGACGTTCGCGACTTGGCCGTGACACTGAAAAAAGCGTTCCACATTGCACGCAGCGGCCGCCCTGGCCCTGTGGTGGTGGACATTCCGAAAGACGTGTCTTTCAAGAAGACCACTTACGAAGGTTACCCCGCCGAAGTGCAAATGCGCTCGTACAACCCCGTGCGCAAAGGCCACGGCGGTCAAATTCGCAAAGCCTTACAGTTGTTGATGGCAGCCAAGCGTCCTTACATCTATACCGGCGGCGGTGTGTTGCTGGGCAATGCCTCGCAAGAACTGCGCACCTTGGTAGACATGTTGGGCTACCCCGTCACCAACACCTTGATGGGCCTCGGCGCTTATCCTGCCAGCGAGCACAAGTTCTTAGGCATGTTGGGCATGCACGGCACCATGGAAGCCAACAATGCCATGCAAAACTGCGACGTGTTGCTGGCTGTGGGCGCTCGCTTTGACGATCGCGTGATTGGTAATCCCAAGCACTTTGCGCAAAACGAGCGCAAGATCATTCACATCGATATCGATCCATCGAGCATTTCTAAGCGTGTGAAGGTAGACATCCCAATCGTGGGCGATGTCAAAGACGTGTTGGTCGAGATGATCGACATGATCAAAGAGTCTGGTTTGAAGCCCGACGCGGGTGCATTGGCTGGCTGGTGGGAAACCATCGAAGCTTGGCGCAAGCGCGATTGTTTGAAGTACGACCGCGAAAACACCACGGTCATCAAACCTCAATACGTCATTGAGACTTTGCACAACATGACTAAGGGGACTGACACCTACATCACCTCCGATGTGGGCCAGCACCAAATGTGGGCTGCGCAGTACTACGGTTTTGATGAGCCACGCCGTTGGATCAACTCCGGCGGTTTAGGCACCATGGGCGTGGGTATTCCTTACGCCATGGGTATCAAGCTGGCCAAGCCTGATAGCGAAGTGTTTTGTGTGACAGGCGAGGGCTCGGTGCAAATGTGTATCCAAGAACTCTCGACCTGTTTCCAATACAACACACCGATCAAGGTCTTGGCACTCAACAACCGATTCCTCGGCATGGTGCGCCAGTGGCAAGAAATCGAATACGAAGGCCGCTACAGCAGCAGCTACATGGACGCGATTCCTGACTTCGTGAAGTTGGCAGAAGCCTACGGTCACGTGGGCATGTTGATTGAGCGCCCAGAGGATGTCGAGCCAGCCTTGCGTGAGGCCCGTCGACTCAAAGATCGCACGGTCTTCATCGACTTCCGTACCGACCCCACCGAGAACGTGTTCCCGATGGTCAAAGCCGGCAAGGGCATCACCGAAATGCTGCTCGGCAGCGAAGACCTGTGAACGGGAAGGATGACAACATGAAACACATCATTTCCCTGATGCTCGAAAACGAACCCGGCGCTTTGTCGCGCGTGGTGGGTTTGTTCTCTGCCCGTGGCTACAACATTGAATCTCTGACCGTGGCGCCTACCGAAGACGCCAGTTTGTCACGCATGACTATTCAGACGCATGGTTCAGACGAGGTGATTGAACAAATCACCAAACACTTGAACCGTTTGATTGAAGTGGTCAAAGTGGTCGATTTGACCGAAGGTGCCTACACCGAACGCGAGCTGATGCTTGTTAAAGTACGTGCCGTTGGCAAAGAGCGTGAAGAGATGAAACGTATGGCCGATATCTTCCGTGGTCGCATCATTGATGTGACAGAGAAGAGCTACACCATTGAGTTGACGGGTGACCTGTCTAAGAACGACGCGTTCTTGGAGGCGATTGACCGCAGCGCAATTCTCGAAACCGTTCGCACGGGCGCTTGTGGTATTGGCCGCGGCGAACGTATCTTGCGCGTTTAAATTCAAACCCTTTTCAAAGTATTTTTTAGGAGAACCCCGTGAAAGTTTTTTACGACAAAGATTGTGATCTGTCCCTGATCAAAGGCAAAACAGTGGCCATCATCGGCTACGGCTCACAAGGCCACGCACACGCACAAAATTTGAACGAAAGCGGCGTCAAAGTCGTGGTCGGTCTGCGTAAAGGCGGCGCTTCATGGGACAAAGTGGCCAAGGCCGGTTTGACCGTGATGGAAGTCAACGATGCAGTCAAAGCTGCTGACTTGGTCATGATCTTGTTGCCAGACGAAAACATCCCAGAGGTGTACAACAACAACGTCGCTCCCAACATGAAGCAAGGCGCTACTTTGGCGTTTGCTCACGGTTTCAACGTGCATTACAACCAAGTCGTGCCACGCGCTGACTTGGACGTGATCATGGTTGCGCCCAAAGGCCCAGGCCACACTGTGCGTTCTGAGTACCTCAAAGGCGGCGGCGTGCCATCTTTGATCGCCGTGTACCAAGACAAGTCTGGCAAAGCCCGTGACTTGGCTTTGAGCTACGCCATGGCTAACGGTGGCGGCAAAGGCGGCATCATCGAAACCAACTTCAAAGAAGAAACAGAAACCGACTTGTTCGGTGAGCAAGCCGTGTTGTGCGGTGGCGCTGTTGAACTCGTGAAGATGGGCTTCGAAACCTTGACCGAAGCTGGCTACGCTCCTGAAATGGCTTATTTCGAGTGCTTGCACGAGTTGAAGTTGATCGTTGACTTGATGTACGAAGGCGGCATCGCCAACATGAACTACTCCATCTCGAACAACGCCGAGTACGGCGAGTACGTGACGGGTACAGAAGTCATCAACGAGCAATCGCGCGAAGCCATGCGCAACGCGTTGAAGCGCATCCAAACGGGCGAATACGCCAAGATGTTCATCTTGGAAGGTAAGACCAACTACCCAAGCATGACTGCACGTCGTCGCTTGAATGCTGAGCACGCCATTGAAACCGTAGGTTCCAAATTGCGCGCCATGATGCCTTGGATTTCCAAGAACAAGCTGGTTGACCAAACTCGCAACTAAGCATTTGTTTATTGCGAAGACAAAGGCCACTTCGGTGGCCTTTGTTGTTTTTGGATGTGCTTGACGCAGCGCTTACACTCTAGGTCTCAATTTCGGAGCGATACGAATGTCAGAACAACAAGATCAAACAGAAGAATTTGTGCCACGCAAACCCAGCAAGGGCGTGTATGTGTTGCCCAACCTGTTTACCTTGGCCGCTTTGTTTGGCGGTTTTTACGCCATTGTGATGGCCATGAACGACCGCTTTGAATTGGCAGCAATTGGTGTGTTTTGCGCCATGGTGTTAGACAGTTTAGATGGTCGCGTCGCTCGCATGACCAATACCCAAAGTGCGTTCGGCGAGCAAATGGATTCTTTGGCTGACATGGTGTCATTTGGTGCTGCACCAGCGTTGATCTCGTACGAGTGGGCGCTCAAAGGTTTAGGCCGCTGGGGTTGGGTGGCTGCATTTGTCTACATTTCTTGTGCTGCTTTGCGATTGGCGCGTTTCAATGTGAATACGGCCGTTGTGGATAAACGCTTTTTTCAAGGCTTGCCTTCACCTGCGGCTGCGGCGCTGGTGATGGGCTTTATGTGGTTGATGACAGAGATGGGTATCACAGGGCCTGAAGTGGCTTGGCCCATGTTTGCTTGGTGTTTGTATTCGGGCTTGACCATGGTGACCAACGTGCCTTTTTACAGCTTCAAAGATGTGCGCATGAAAAAAAGCGTGCCATTTGTGGTGATCGTGTTGTTGGCGTTGACGATTGCGGTGATCACCATCCATCCTCCCATTGTTTTGTTTGCCTTATTCATGGTCTATGGTTTCAGTGGCTACGGTCTGTATGCATGGCGTCGTGCCAAAGGCATGCAAACTAGCCTGATCAGCACATCTACCGATGAGCCAGATGAAGCTGGCTTGCACAAATGAGACACTTCGACGCGCAAAGATGTTTTCTTTGTGCTAAATTCGAGACATGACAAATTTTTCGCTGGCTCTACTGCTTCTATCCCCCAACGGGCGGAGTTGGTAGCGCACGCGCAAACCCCACAAGGCCCGTATGCACTCGCAGCGGGCCTTTTGCTTTGGGGCTAATCCAAACGTTGCAAGTTTTTTAGGAATCTAGGAGTCCTGACCATGACCGATAAGCTCATTATTTTTGACACCACTTTGCGTGACGGCGAGCAATCGCCTGGCGCCTCTATGACGCGCGACGAGAAACTGCGCATTGCCCGTCAACTCGAGCGATTGAAGGTCGATGTGATTGAGGCTGGCTTTGCTGCTAGCTCTAACGGTGACTTCGAAGCAGTGCAGGGCATTGCCAACGCCATCAAAGATTCCACCATTTGCTCATTGTCACGTGCCAATGACCGCGACATCAGTCGAGCCGCTGAAGCTCTCAAAGGAGCCAACAGCGCGCGTATTCACACCTTCATCGCCACGTCGCCCTTGCACATGGAGAAGAAGTTGCGCATGTCGCCCGAGCAAGTGCTTGAGCAAGCCAAGCAATCGGTGCGTTTTGCCCGCAACTTGGTGGGTGACATTGAGTTCAGCGCCGAAGACGGTTATCGCAGCGAGATGGATTTCCTGTGCCGCGTGGTCGAGGCCGTGATTGCAGAAGGTGCCACCACCATCAACATCCCTGATACCGTGGGCTACGCTATCCCCGAGCTCTATGGCAACTTCATCAAGACTTTGCGCGAACGTGTGCCGAATTCTGACAAAGCCATTTGGTCAGTGCACTGTCACAACGATTTGGGCATGGCCGTGGCCAATTCCTTGGCGGGGGTGAAAATTGGTGGTGCACGGCAGGTGGAGTGCACGATCAACGGTTTGGGTGAGCGTGCTGGTAACTGCTCGCTGGAAGAGGTGGTCATGGCTATCAAAACCCGTCGTGACTACTTCGACCTCGCTTTGAATATTGACACCAAGCAAATCGTGGCGGCTAGTCGTATGGTGAGCCAAACCACAGGATTTGTGGTGCAACCTAACAAAGCGGTTGTGGGGGCGAACGCCTTCGCGCATGCATCCGGCATCCACCAAGATGGCGTACTCAAAGCCCGTGACACCTACGAAATCATGCGTGCGGAAGACGTAGGCTGGAGTGCTAACAAAATTGTGTTGGGCAAGCTCAGCGGTCGCAACGCTTTCAAGCAACGCTTGGAAGAACTCGGTGTACAGATGGAAAGCGAAGCTGACATCAACACTGCCTTTGCCAAATTCAAAGAACTGGCCGATCGCAAGAGCGAAATTTTCGATGAAGACATCTTGGCTTTGGTGAGCGAAGAGTCCGTTAGCAGTGCCAGCGAGCAGTTCGCATTTGTTTCCTTGTCCCAACACAGCGAGACCGGCGAGCGTCCTCATGCAAGCGTGGTGTTCACGGTCGAGGGCACAGAAGTCAAGGGAGACTCAGACGGCAACGGCCCTGTAGACGCTTCACTCAAAGCGATTGAGTCGCACGTCAAGAGCGGAGCCGAAATGGTGCTGTATTCGGTCAATGCCATCAGCGGCTCCACAGAGAGCCAAGGGGAAGTGACGGTGCGCCTGCAAAACAGTGGCCGAGTGGTCAATGGTGTTGGCTCTGATCCTGATATCGTGGTAGCTTCTGCCAAGGCCTACTTGAGCGCCTTGAACAAGCTCCAAAGCAAGTCAGACCGAGTTGCCGCACAAGGCTAAATCACAAAAATTGATACATCGTATCAATTTTGTTAAATAAGTCGCGCAAGTCCTTGATCTTGCGCGACTTTTCTTGGTAGACTAGCTCTAATATGTTTTTCAAGCTTAAGGAACACCACTTGAAACGACTGCTGATTGCTACTTCGCTCGGTTTGCTGACTTCTTTGTGCACCATGCACGTCCAAGCCTCGACACATCAGAAAAAGACAACGGTTCAAAAGAACAAGCCTTCGGTGGTGAAGACGCATGTGCGTCAGGCCAAGGTTTATAAAGCAGCCCCTGCAATTCCATCGTTTGGTCAAAAAGCAGGCTTGCACGCTACCAGTGATATGTTGGACTTGAAGTCGAGCGTGGCATATGTGATCGATCAAGACACACAAGAGGTTCTGCTCAGCAAAAATGACCAAGCAGTTTTGCCGATTGCATCGATCACCAAGTTGATGACGGGATTGATCGTCAGTGAAGCTAAGTTGCCTATGGATGAATCCATCACCATCACCCAAGATGATGTGGATACTGAAAAGGGCAGCAGTTCACGTTTGCGCGTCGGTTCGACGCTTACACGTGGTGAACTGCTTCATTTGGCTTTGATGGCTAGTGAAAATCGTGCAGCTCATGCATTGGGTCGTACCTATCCAGGTGGTATGTCAACTTTTGTGGGGTTGATGAATGCCAAGGCTGCTCAACTCGGCATGCGTGACACGCGCTATGTGGAGCCTACAGGTCTCTCAAGCCAAAACCAGTCCAGCGCCAAAGACTTGGCTACTTTGGTGGGTAATGCCTATCACGATGCCACTTTGCGCCAGTTGTCGACATCGCCTAGCCACAGCGTAGAAGTTGGAAATCGCACCTTGCAATACAACACGACCAACCGTTTGGTGAAAAATCCAAACTGGGAGATCGGTTTGCAAAAGACGGGCTACATTTCAGAAGCTGGTCAATGCTTGGTGATGCAAGCCAAGGTTTCTGGTCGCAAGTTGATCATGGTGTTTTTGGATTCCGCAGGCAAGTTGAGCCGAATCGCTGATGCAGAGCGTGTGCGCAAATGGGTTGAAACCAACCACAGCGCCATCGGCCGTCCGCAAACTTAAAGATCCGTTTGGTTCCACATCAAAAAAGCCAGCATTTCGCTGGCTTTTTTATTTAGGTTTGATGTTCTTTGTAACCCAGAGCGTGTGAGATCGCTTGTGTGGTTGCTTGTAATTTAGGTAACCATTCCTCATCCAATCGGTCTGCGGGAGCGGAGATTGAGAGACCAGCTACGAGCTTGCCTTGATCGTCGTAGATGCCAGATGCCATGCATCGCACACCTAGCTCTAATTCTTCATTGTCACGCGCCACGCCATATTGGCGTGCTTTAGACAATTCGCGCTCAAGTGCTGGCAATTGCGTTAAGCTGTTGCGCGTTTGACCGCTCAGACCTGTGCGCGTTGCATAAGCGCGTACGCGTTGCGGATCGTCCATGGCTAAAAAGAGTTTGCCGACAGAAGTCAGGTGTAAGGGGGCTCGTCCACCAATGGCTCGTACCACTTGCATGCCCGAACGCTCACTGAACGCGCGCTCGATATATACAATTTCATCACCTTGACGAACGCTGAGGTTAACGGGTTGTTGAATGAGTTTGTGCAATTCACGCATGGGCTGAAAAGCTACATCGCGCACATTCAAGCGACCTTTGACGAGATTACCAAGCTCAAGCAAGCGCATGCCCAGACGGTAGCTACCCGGTTCTGGGCGGTCGACAAAGCGACCAACAGCCAAGTCGTTCAAGATGCGATGGGTTGTTGAAGGATGAAGTCCTGTGCGCTCGCTGATTTCTTTGAGCGAAATGGCTTCTTCTCGTGACGCGAGGACATCAATGAGCGTGAACATGCGCTCAATGACTTGGATGTTGGGCGTTGTGGGCACAGTGGTTTTTCGCATGCCTCAATTTTATCATGTGAAATTATTTTTGTAGCCATTGGCCTTCGATCAAACATTCATGCGGTTGAAAATCCGCTTTGTAGTTCATCTTGCTGCTGTCTTGAATCCAATAGCCCAAATAGGCATAAGGTAAATCTAGTTTTTTCGCCTGTTCAATTTGCCACATGACGTTGTAAGTACCGTAGCTGGTGTTGGCTTCTGGCTCGTAAAAAGTGTAAACAGCGGAAAGCCCATCGTTGAGGACATCGATGATGGACACCATTTTCAACACGCCAATCTGACCATCTGTGGTTGGCGTTCTAAATTCCACCAATCGCGTGTTGACGCGACTTTGGAGCAAAAATTGTGTGTACTGTTCGGTGCTGTCTTCGTCCATGCCCCCGCCCGAGTGGCGCATGGTTTGATAGCGCAGGTACAAGTCGTAGTGCTCAGCGTCGAACCCTAATTTCAGAATACGTACAGTCAAGTCCTGATGTTTTGTCCACGCACGACGTTGGCTACGACTAGGCTTGTATTGCAGCGCTAGCACCCGCAATGGAACGCATGCGCGACAGTGGTCGCAATAAGGGCGGTAGGTGAATAAACCACTGCGTCGAAAACCTTCTTGTACCAGTTCGCCATACACGTCGACGTTGATCAAATGACTCGGCGTAGCTACTTGTGATCGAGCCGTTTGTTTTGGTAAGTAGCTGCAAGGGTAGGGCGCCGTCGCATAGAACTGGACAGCTTGCAATGGGAGATCGCGCGCATCCCTCATGGCTTAGCCTGGTCAGGAATCAAGTGATCCCAGTTGGATTTGTTGAATTGCCATGTGTGATGAGCGTCTAAGTTTGCTTGTCTGACAAGATTCAAAAATTCAGATCGTGGCATTTCATGGGCTCCCAATGATGCGAGGTGTTGGGTGTTTTGCTGGCAGTCGATCCATCTAAAGTCTTCCTTGCGTGCAAATGCAACCAAGGCGGCCAGCGCAATCTTGGAGGCATCGGTTTGCAGGGCAAACATAGACTCTCCAAACAAGGTGTCGCCAATTGACACGCAGTACAAGCCCCCCACCAACTTGCCCTCTCGCCAAGTTTCTACGCTATGAGCAAAACCTGCTTGGTGAAGGGCTTTGTAGGCTTCGATCATTTCAGGCACGATCCATGTACCTGGTTGGCCTTTGCGTTGGGTTTGCGCGCAGCGTTCGATCACAGCGGCGAAATCGTGGTCTATGCGGATTTCGCATTCTGGAGATGCAATGAAATGAATCAAGGTTTTACGCAGCGAGCGATGCAACTTGAAGTTGACACAGTGAAGCACCATGCGAGGATCGGGTGACCACCACAAAATGGGCTGTCCTTTGCTAAACCACGGGAAAACCCCATTTCTATAGGCCTCGTGTAGGCGTGACACCCCAAGCCCGCCCCCTGCAGCTAATAAACCGGCGAGAGGGGTGCCTATTTTTTGAGCAAATTCGGGTTTTGGCAATGGGGTATTTTGCTCTAACCAAGGAATATCCATGTGATTTTATGAATTCTTAGAGGTGACAAAATTTGTGGAAATTAACATAAATATTCTCTTTATGATTCTTGATGTTTAAACATCGAAATTTACTGACGTTGATGGAGAGAACTCCCTACAATTCTCCATGAACTGTGAATAAGCGCACAGTAGCCCTTACAAGTTTTCGGAGTAGTTTATGCAGTTAATGTGGGTGTCTGGACCCACCGCCTCGGTGCGGACCATTTCCATCACGGCCAAAAAGGTGCTGGTGGCTATGTGCGCCTCGGCGTTCGTGCTGGTGGCTTTTGGCGTGCTTTTGCACTTCATTGGTTTTCGTATTGCCATTGAGATGAGCCCGAGTTTGGCTCGCAGCATGGGGGGCGTCACAACAGAGGCTGAACAGCAAAAGGTTGAAGCCGTGTACCGTGAGCGTTTGGATAACTTGCGTCAAACCATGAATGCCACGGTTCAAGAGATTCGCCAACTCGAAAACCTCAAAAACAAATTCATGGAGGTGGCAACCCCGACCAATCTTCGTGACAAATACAGCAAAAAAGAAGAGGCTCGTGGTGGTCCTTGGGTAGCTCCACGGTTTGCGAATTCCCCTTCGCGAGATCTCAACCAAGACTTCGCCTCTGCTATGGATGAGTTCACCCAAACCCAAGCTGCAGTGAAAAATTTGACCCAAAACTGGTCAGCTCAGCTGAGTTGGTTGCATGCTTTGCCCACGGGTATTCCGATGGGGAAAGACTTTCGAGTCACCAGTGGTTTTGGCATTCGCAATGATCCATTCACTGGGCAGTTAGCCATGCATGAAGGCTTGGACTTTGTCGCGGATGTCGGCTCACCCATTGTTGCAACAGCGGCAGGCACTGTGACTCGCTCTGGCTGGGACGCGTCCTACGGCAACGTGGTGGAGGTCAGTCATATTGAAGGATTCACCACACGTTATGCACATTTGAGCAAACGCTTGGTTGAGGTTGGGCAAAAAGTTCAGCGTGGTGAAGCTATTGCGCAATTAGGCAGCACGGGACGCTCAACAGGACCACACTTGCATTACGAAGTCATGCGCAACGATCGCGTCTTGAACCCCACTCAAATGTTGCTTCAAACAACAGCAAGCGCACAATAATTCCAAAGGCCATCGTCATGTTTGAAAAACTCAAAGACAAATCGTTGTCGCCTTCACAAGAGCGTTTTGACACCATCATTGGCCGTACCACGCAGATTTATGGCCGCTTGGTTTTGCTCGATAGTGTGCGCATTGATGGCAAAGTGGTGGGTAATATTGAGACCACCAAAGACAACAAAGTCACGGTAGCCATTGGTAAGACAGGTGAAGTCTCTGGTGACATCACGGCGCACCGTGTCATGGTCGCAGGCAAGGTGGAAGGCAATATTTACGCAGCTGAGCGTGTGGAGTTCCATAAAGACTCTATCGTCCAAGGCGACATTTCCTATGGTTCCATCGCGGTTGAGCATGGTGCACGTTTGTTGGGCTTGGTCATTCAAAACCCCATTAGTTCTGCTGCCGCCAATAGCAGTGCTGATGCGAAAAATGTGATCAAGAAAGCCCAAGAAAGCAGTAGCTGATCGGTCATGCTGAACGTTTACTTTGCGATTGCAGCCAATCGTGTGGTGGTGGACTCCATCACAAATCAAGTGTCCATCATTGATTTGTTCGAGCAACTCAAAGCGCCTTCATTTCCGGTGTTGGTGCCTAAGCTGACACTGCTGTACTACGTGAGTCGTGACAAGGGCGACCCCGCTACACAAGATTTGACGGTGGTTTGCAAGCTTGCAAACGCTGAAATCTGCAAAGTCAATGTGAAGGTGGACTTCAAAGACGAGGATTCCACACGCATTGTGTTGGGTATCGATGGTTTGACATTGACCCAGCCTGGGATGTTTCAAGCATTTTTGATGGACAAAGAAACGTCGTTAGGTGTGCTGGATTTGGCTGTTGAACAGGCTAAAGCGTCTGATTCAGTTGCGACTTTGTCGACCAGCCGTTGAGTTCAAATTCGACCAAAGAAAAAGCCCCTGCTGTTGTCAGCAGGGGCTTTTGTTTTGGCGGAGCAAGCGGGATTCGAACCCGCGGTGGGCTATTAACCCACACACGCTTTCCAGGCGTGCGACTTAAACCACTCATCCATCGCTCCGAAGCCTCACATTGTAGCAGTGGGCGAGTACACTTCGGCGCTACTGTTTTTTTCAAGCTTGAAATGCTCGGAGTCACCGCATGAAATTTCGCTTTCCCATCGTCATCATCGACGAGGATTTTCGTTCTGAGAATACGTCAGGTCTAGGCATTCGTGCGTTGGCTGAAGCGATTGAAGGCGAGGGCTATGAGGTGATGGGTGCCACCAGCTATGGTGACCTGAGTCAATTCGCGCAACAGCAGTCGCGCGCCAGTGCTTTCATTTTGTCGATTGACGATGAAGAGTTCACTCCTGGCCCAGACCTTGATCCCGCCGTTTTGAACTTGCGGAACTTCATCGAAGAAGTGCGTCGCAAGAACGCTGATGTGCCTATTTACGTCTACGGTGAAACCAAAACTTCGCGTCACTTGCCCAACGACATTTTGCGTGAGTTGCATGGCTTTATTCATATGTTTGAAGATACGCCCGAGTTCGTGGCGCGTCACATCATCCGTGAAGCCAAGAGTTATTTGGAAAGCGTGCAGCCGCCATTTTTTAAGGCGTTGCTCGATTACGCGGAAGACGGTTCTTACTCATGGCATTGCCCTGGCCATTCAGGTGGCGTCGCCTTTTTGAAGAGCCCTGTGGGACAGATGTACCACCAGTTTTATGGCGAGAACATGTTGCGTGCCGACGTGTGTAACGCTGTGGAAGAGCTGGGCCAGCTTCTGGACCACAACGGTGCGATTGGGGAGAGCGAACGTAATGCCGCCCGTATCTTCAACGCCGACCATTGCTTTTTCGTGACCAACGGCACGAGCACGTCTAACAAGATTGTTTGGCACCACACCGTGGCCCCTGATGACGTGGTGGTGGTGGACCGCAACTGCCACAAATCGGTGTTGCACTCCATCATCATGACGGGCGCTGTGCCTGTGTTCCTGAAGCCCACGCGCAACCACTACGGCATCATTGGTCCGATTCCTCAAAGCGAGTTTGAGCCAGCGAACATTCAAGCCAAGATCAAGGCCAACCCCTTGCTCAAAGGTGTGGATGCCAAGAAGGTCAAGCCCCGTGTGTTGACCCTCACGCAGTCCACCTACGACGGCGTGTTGTACAACACCGAAACCATCAAAAACATGCTTGATGGCTATGTGGCCAACTTGCATTTTGACGAGGCTTGGTTGCCCCATGCGGCGTTCAACCCGTTTTATGGCACGTACCACGCCATGGGCAAAAAGCGTGAGCGCCCCATGCATTCCGTGGTGTACGCCACGCAGTCGATTCACAAGTTGTTGGCCGGTATCAGCCAAGCTAGCCATGTGTTGGTGCAAGACTCGCAAAAAACCAAGTTGGATCGTCATTTGTTCAACGAAGCGTATTTGATGCACACCAGCACCAGTCCACAGTACAGCATCATTGCCAGCTGTGACGTGGCGGCTGCCATGATGGAACCACCCGGTGGTACCGCCTTGGTGGAAGAAAGCATTGCCGAAGCGCTTGATTTCCGTCGTGCCATGCGCAAGGTGGACGACGAGTACGGCAAAGACTGGTGGTTCAAGGTCTGGGGCCCCGACGAGCTCGTGGAAGACGGCATTGGCCGCGCCGACAGCTGGATCATCAAAGGCAAGGGCAAGTCATCCAAGTGGCATGGCTTTGGCAACTTGGCAGATGGCTTCAACATGTTGGACCCGATCAAGGCCACCATCGTTACGCCAGGCTTGGACCTCAATGGCAAGTTCGACAAGACCGGTATTCCTGCCAGCATCGTGACCAAGTTCTTGGCCGAGCACGGTGTGATTGTGGAGAAGACGGGCTTGTACAGCTTCTTCATCATGTTCACCATCGGCATCACCAAGGGGCGTTGGAACTCTTTGCTCACCGCGTTGCAGCAGTTCAAAGACGACTACGACCGCAACCAACCCATGTGGCGTATCCTGCCCGAGTTCTGCCAAAAGCATCGCGCCTACGAGCGCATGGGCTTGCGCGACTTGTGCCAGCACGTTCACACGCTGTACGCCAAGTACGACATCGCGCGTTTGACCACCGAGATGTACCTGAGTGACTTGACGCCAGCCATGAAGCCCAGCGATGCCTACGCACAAATCGCGCACCGCAACACCGAGCGTGTGCCTGTGGACGACTTGTTGGGCCGCATTACCACCAGTTTGGTTACGCCATACCCACCCGGTATTCCGTTGCTCATTCCAGGTGAGGTGTTCAACAAGAAGATCGTGGACTATCTCAAGTTCGCCCGCGAATTCAACTTGCAATGCCCCGGCTTTGAAACCGACATCCACGGCTTGGTCGAGGTAGTCGGTGATGATGGTGTGAAACGCTATTACGCAGACTGCGTGAAAGCATAAAAAAAGGAGCGCTCAGCGCTCCTTTTTTTGTGGGGGCTCAGATCAAGCGTCTGTAGGTTCGGCAATGCCGCCCACCACTTGGCTGAAGCCGCCGTCCACATAGCTGATTTCAGCAGTCATGCCCGCGGCGAGATCGCTCATCAAAAAGGCGGCTACATTGCCGACATCTTCAATCGTCACGTTGCGTCGAATGGGTGATGCTTCTGCCACCACGCTCAAAATTTTGCCAAAACCTTTGATACCACTGGCTGCCAAAGTTTTGATGGGGCCAGCACTGATGCCGTTGGCGCGCAAACCGCGACCTTTGGCACCCAAAGATTCGGCCAAATAACGCACAGACGCTTCGAGTGACGCTTTGGCCAAGCCCATGGTGTTGTAGTTGGGTACCGTGCGGATGGCACCCAAGTAAGACAAGGTCAGCACAGCAGAGTTGTCATTGAGGTAGGGCAGAGCCGCTTTGGCCATCGCTGGGAAGCTGTAGGCGCTGATGTCGTGCGCAATTTGAAAACCTTCGCGTGACAAACCGTCCAAGAAGTCACCGGCAATGGCTTCACGAGGAGCGTAGCCAATAGAGTGCACAAAGCCGTCAAATGTGGGCCAGTGAGCCGACAGGTCTTTGAACATTTGGGTGATTTGCTCGTCGCTGCTCACATCGCAGTCGAAAATGAGTTTAGAGTCGAAGTCGGCTGCAAATTCCGTGATACGGTCCTTGAAACGCTCACCCACATAGCTGAATGCCAACTCGGCACCTTGTTCGTGGCAAGCTTTGGCGATGCCATAAGCGATAGAGCGGTTAGACAACACACCCGTGATCAGAAGTTTTTTGCCAGACAGGAAACCCGTTTTTGTACTCATGTAAATCTCTCCAAAAAAATCTTGCAGAATTGTCGCATGCGTAGCTTCTTCATTTTGTTGGTGTTTTTCTGTTGCAGCCCCACTTGGGCTGGACATGCTTACGCCCAATTTGGGGATGTCAAATACCCAGCCAACTTCAAGAATTTCGACTATGCCAACCCGATTGCCCCCAAAGGCGGCGAGTTGGTCTTGGTGCCGCCATCCCGCTTGTCTAGCTTTGATAAGTACAACCCGTTCACCCTCAAAGGCAATGCCGCTCCTGGCTTGACGGGTTTGGTGTTCGAGTCATTACTCACAGGCACCATGGACGAACCCACCACGGCCTACGGTTTGTTGGCCGAAGATGTGAGCGTGGCCGCGGATCGCCGATCTGTGACGTTCAAGTTGCGTTCGCAAGCGCGTTTTCACAATGGCGATGCGGTGATGGCAGAGGATGTCAAGCATTCGTTTGAACAACTCATCAGCAAACAAGCCGCGCCACAATTTCGTACTTTGTATGCGGAGGTCGCTGGAGTCACACTGCTAGATGCGCGCACCATTCGTTTTGATTTCAAGCGTGTTAACCCAGAGTTGCCTTTGATTGTGGGTGCTATGCCTGTGTTCAGTCGCCAGTGGGGCAGCGAAAACGGTTATCCCAAACCTTTGGACAAAATTGTCACGGATACCCCCATCGGCAGTGGCCCCTACAAAATAGGTCGCGTGGTGTTTGGCCGCGATGTCAGCTATGAGCGTGACAACAACTATTGGGCGCGCGATCTGAATGTGCGCAAAGGTTTGTTCAACTTTGATCGCATCACCTACCGACTCTACAAGGACAACACGGCACAACTCGAAGGCTTTAAGGGGGGTGAGTTTGATTTGGTGCAATCATTCATTGCGCGAGAGTGGGCGAGGGGCTACACCGGCAAACAGTTTGCGAACCGTCAGCTGATGAAGAGCGAGTTCAAACACAGCAATGCGGGTGACTTTCAAGGCTTCATGTTCAACACCCGTTTGCCCAAATTCAAGGACGTTCGTGTACGTGAGGCCATTGGTTTGGCCATGGACTTTGAGTGGATGAACCGTCAGCTCTTTTACGGCGCTTACCAGCGCGTACGTGGTTACTTTGTTGCCAGTGACTTTGAAGCCACGGGCATGCCTGATGCGGCTGAATTGGCTTTACTCACGCCTTTGCGTGACAAGCTATCACCCAATGTGTTCAAAGATGCCGTGCCACTGCCGCCGCGTACCTCGTTAGACCCTAAGTCGGGTGAGACTCTGCGTGATCATTTGCGACGCGCTAAAACGTTGCTGGCTGAGGCTGGCTGGACTTACCGCGATGGTGCGCTGCGCAACGCCAAAGGCGAGCCTTTCACTATTGAGTTTTTGGATAACTCAGGCGCCTTGGGCCGAGTCATCACGCCGTACACCAAAAATTTGGAAAAGCTGGGTTTTCAGGTGAATCACAAGATCATCGACTTTGCGATTTTGCAAAAGCGTTTGGATGTGTTTGATTTTGAAGTCATCAGCAATCGCATTGTTGGCAGTGAGTCACCAGGCACCGAGTTGATGGAGCGTTTTGGCTCCAAAGCCGCCACGACCGAAGGTTCTGGTAACTTCATTGGCATCCAAGATCCCGCTGTCGACGCCTTGCTCGAAAACATCACATCCGCCAAAACACGCCCTCAGCTCATCACCGCGGTGCGTGCGCTAGATCGCGTGCTGCGTCATGGCCACTACAGCGTGCCGCATTGGTTTGGTGCTGTGCATCGTGTAGCGTGGCGCAATGGGCGCTTTGAATTACCCGCGGTCATGCCGCGTTACTACCAGCCAGAAACGTGGGCGTCTGCCACGTGGTGGGCCACCATTGATAACCGTGCCACCTTGGCGGCCACCAAACGTTCGGAGCGTGCGCCATGAGTTCATACATTCTCAGGCGTTTGCTGCTCATGATCCCGACATTGTTCGGCGTTTTGCTGATGACCTTTGTCGTTATTCAGTTTGTACCGGGTGGGCCTGTTGAACAAATGGTGTCGCAGCTGCAAGGACGTGACAGTGGCGGCGAGGGCGCTGCAGTGGCGGGTGCAGGCTATCGCGGACGCCAAGGTGTAGACGCCGCACGCATTGAAGAAATTCGCCAGCAATACGGTTTTGATAAACCACCGACTGAGCGCTTTTGGCAAATGCTGCAACAGTTTGCAGTGTTCGATTTGGGAAAAAGCTTTTTCTATCCCAAAACCGTGTGGGAGTTGGTCAAAGAAAAAATGCCCGTCTCTATTAGTTTGGGGCTATGGACATTTTTGTTGAGTTACCTCATCTCTGTGCCTTTGGGCGTGGCCAAAGCCGTCCGTGCAGGTTCGACCTTTGATTGGATGACCAGCTTGATCGTGCTCATTGGTTTTGCAGTGCCTGGTTTTGTATTGGGTGTCGCTTTGCTGGTGGTGTTTGGCGGTCAACTGCAGTGGTTTCCGTTGCGTGGGCTGACCTCTGCCAACTGGGAGCAGCTCACTTGGGGTGCGCGCATCACCGATTACCTGTGGCACATCGTGCTACCTGTCACCTCTAGCGTGTTGGGTGCATTTGCAGTCACCACTTTGCTGACGAAGAACGCCATTCTCGAAGAAATTCGCAAGCAATACGTGCTCACTGCACGTGCCAAGGGTTTGTCGGAGCGCCGCGTGATTTGGAACCATGTGTTTCGCAATGCGCTCATTCCGTTGGTGACTGGTTTTCCTGCCGCTTTCATTGGTGCGTTCTTCACGGGATCGTTGCTGATTGAAACGCTGTTCTCACTCGATGGCTTAGGCTTGCTGAGCTATGAGAGCGTCATGCGCCGTGACTATCCGGTGGTGCTGGGTACTTTGTATTTGTTCACGTTGATTGGTTTGGTCACCAAGCTCATCAGCGACCTTTGCTATGTTTGGGTGGACCCGCGTGTCAAATTCGACTGAAGCTTCTTTGTCGCCCACACAGCGCGCATGGCTGCGCTTTAGGAACAACCGTCTCGGCTTTTACAGCTTGGTGTTGTTTGCATTTTTCTTCGCTTTGAGTTTGTTCGCCGAAGTGCTGTGCAACGACAAGCCTTTGCTGGCTCGCTACGACGGCAGCTTTTACATGCCCATCGTGCACAACCAGCCCGAAACAACCTTTGGCGGAGACTTTGATACTCCGACAGATTTTTTGGATCCCTTCATCCAAGCGCAATTCGACAAGCCCGGTAACTGGGCTCTGTACCCGCTGATTCCTTACCACCACAGCACGCTGAACTACTTTGCCAAAGTTCCCAACCCAGCGCCACCGTCTTGGGAAAACTGGTTAGGGACGGATGACCGCGGCCGAGATGTGCTCGCTCGCTTGTTGTATGGCTTTCGCATCTCGGTGTTGTTTGCCTTGGCACTGACTTTGTTTGGCACCGTCATTGGTATTTTGACCGGCGCTTTACAAGGTTTCTTTGGTGGCAAGACCGACCTAGCGATG
>Ga0213920_1000611_pt1 | contig 25466 bp, 23 predicted proteins | sample McNCre1117MG_FD_161054 | JGI IMG/M metagenome (GOLD analysis project Ga0213920, IMG submission 161054) | Freshwater microbial communities from McNutts Creek, Athens, Georgia, United States - 11-17 MG | ecosystem: Environmental > Aquatic > Freshwater > Creek | place: USA: Georgia | collected...
TGGCAGCGACTTGCATGGCCGAGAGACCTGCAAGCGCAGTGGTGGAGAGGCTAGCGGCTTGATCCGTGGTCAGCGCTGCAACTTGAGAGCTAGACAGACCTTGGACCTGAGCAGACTTAAGCGCAGATATGGCGCCGGTGCTGAGCAGTGCGACGTCTTCGGCATGCAGTTGGCTGATTTGTTTGTTAGTCAAAGCACTCACGAAGCCGGTGCTCAAAGCAGCAGCTTGTGCGGTGGTGAGGGCTTGTACCTGCGCGGATGTCAAAGCAGCCACTTGGCTAGAGCTCAAAGCATTAAGAACACCAGGATCCAAAGAGCTCACTTGCGCAGCAGTGAGACCCGCCAAAGCGGCAGGCGTGATGCTGCGGATATTGGTGGTGCTCAGTTGAGCGAGATCTTGCGTCTCCATGGCAGCGACTTGCATGGCCGAGAGACCTGCAAGCGCAGTGGTGGAGAGGCTAGCGGCTTGATCCGTGGTCAGCGCTGCAACTTGAGAGCTAGACAGACCTTGGACCTGAGCAGACTTAAGCGCAGAGATCACGCCGGTGCTGAGCAGGGCGACATCTTCAGCATCGAGCTTACTCAGTTGTGTATTGGTCAATGCGCTCACAAAGCCAGTGCTCAAAGCAGCAGCTTGTGTGGTGGTGAGGGCTTGTATTTCAGTGGATGTCAGTGCACTGACTTGAGTGCTTGACAAAGAATTCAACTGTTGTGACGATAAATTTTGAACTTGCTCGTTCGTGAGAGAAATGATCTTATCGATCAACAAGCCGTTCAATTGACTGATGCTAGAGATGCGATCGACAGCGATGGCTTGTATCTGTAACGTCGACAAGTTATTGAGTTGCGTGCTCGTTAAATTGCTTAACTCTTGGGTCGTCAACGCGCGCACCTCTGCCGTGGTCAATAGCTTGACCATGGAAGGGCTATAGGACGTTACAGGTAGACCAGCAATCTTCATACGACTCGTTTTGACATGTCACTAAATATGACCATGCCATCCGAGAAGCAATATTTAAGCCAATTAAATTAATGACCTATATTGGTCGCCAATTTTTATGCTGGGCGTAATTCGTATTTATTAATTTTCTCAATCAACGTCGTGCGCTGCAAATTCAGCAATTTGGCGGTACGTGACACATTGCCAGAATTTCGGTTGAGCGCCTGCTCGATGATGCTGCGCTCGATTTGTGCCATGCGCTCTTTGAGTGACAAGCCTTCGGGTGGTAGCTGAGGCATACCTTGGGCCAACATGATGAGGCCTTCGATCTCGTTTTCCTCTTCCTCGGGCTCCTCGTTCATTTCCGCCAGCACCTCGGGTGGTGGCGTCATCTCGAGCTTGGCCAGCAAAGGCGCTTGTGCTTGCAGTTCGGCCTGTGCAGAGACCAAGCCTTTGGGCAACAGGGTCGGCGGGATGGCGCGTAAGTCGAGTTCTTGGCCCGCGTACAGCGTGCTGAAGCGGTCGACCACGTTGGAGAGCTCACGCACATTGCCGGGCCATGGGTACTTTTGCAAAGCCGCCATGAAGTCGGGTTTGAAACGAATGGGCTGCTTGCCAAAGTTTGCGCATTTTTTGGCGAAAAAAGCCAACAGTTCAGGCACATCATCGTTGCGCTCACGCAACGGGGGTGTCACCATCGGCAACACATTGAGTCGGTAATACAAGTCTTCACGGAACCGACCCGCTGCTATTTCAGTTTCTAAATCGCGGTGGGTCGCTGCCACCACGCGCACATCCACTTGTACTTGACGGGTTCCACCAATGGGGTCGACCGTGCGTTCTTGCAAGACGCGCAGCAGTTTGACTTGCATGTCCAGTGACATGTCGCCAATTTCATCTAAGAAGATCGTGCCGCCATGAGCCAGCTCAAAGCGACCAATGCGATCGGCCACAGCGCCCGTGAATGCACCCTTGCGATGGCCAAACAGCTCGCTTTCCAGCAAGTCTTTGGGAATCGCTGCACAGTTAATTGGCACAAAGTTGGCGCCACAACGGTCTGACTGCTCATGCAGCAGCCGAGCCAATAGCTCCTTACCTGTGCCGCTTTCGCCCGTGATCATCACAGTGGCGTTGGAGTTGGCCATGGTTGCGACCAATTGGCGCAAAGTGGCTGCTGACTCGCTGGAGCCAATAAAGTGTGTGGTGGTCTTCATGTCAAAAATTCCTACACATGATTGTCTGCGACTATGGATATTCCACAAGACAGAAAAAGTATTCGTCTTGTCAGTTATTAAAGAAGACAGCATCGGTGCCGAATCAAGGGGGAGACCTCTCAAGGACAAAGACATGAACCGCATTAACTTTTGGGCTGTGACAGCCGCCGCCATCCTGTTGACCGCTTGCGCCAACACGCCTCCGCCCATGCCTGCGCAAGCCCGTGTGGATGACAGTGCCAACATGATCACGCCAATGACGCAAAAGCGTGAGACTTTGGTTGCGACTGGCTATGCGGTGATTAGTATTCAAAATCACCGCAACCCTGCTCAGCAGCGTTTGTTGGCCATTCGTGCTTCCAAACTTGACGCCTATCGTGCCTTGACCGAGCAGGTCTATGGTCAACAACTCGATGCCAGCACCACAGTGGCTGACATGACCGTGATGAGTGACACCTTCCGCGCTCGTGTGGAGGGCGTGATTTACGGTGCTGTGTTGGTCAGCATCACCCCTGTAGGCGATGACACTTACGAAACCACCATGTCGCTGGATCGCAATGTGGTCAACGATTTGCGTGCTTTATATATCGCCAGCTTGAGCAACAAACGCAACTAAGCCGCGTAAAGAGATTGTGTTTATGTGGACTGTGTCGCGACAACGCCTGTGCATGTTGGCCATGTTGGGCTTGGCAGGTGTCAACTTTTCAGTTGCAGCTGCCGATCTGAGCGCTGAAGAGCGCCTTAAGGCCATTCGCAGCGCGATGGTGGAAGCTGCCATGAAGTCGAACACACGTGTCAGTGCCACCAGCTGGATGGAGAGCGATGGCAAGTTGCGCGAGCTCAATCGCTTTTCATCAGAAATCAAGCTGCGTGATTTGCAAGTGGCGCAGTATTCACGCGATGCAGGTCAGCAGCTTCAGGCGGAGCTGGCCGCGACTCACCCTGTCGAGATCGTGAAGCCAGGCCGTTGTGAAGCGCCTCAAGCCAAAGCCGCTTTGCGTCAAGTGATGACCGTGGGCATGGATTTGTCTCAAGGCTTCCCAGCGGCACATCGCTACCAAGCTCAACAAGTAGGCTTTGTTGCGCGTACGCACTTGATGCAAGCGGCATCTCGCTCTGAACGTTGGCGTCTCATCAGCACACAAGCTCAAGCACGCACTTACGACCGTTTGATTCATGGACATGGTGAAGAGCACGTGCAATGGCACGCCCAGCTGACAGTCACGCCAGCGCCTTTGGGCGGCGTGTCGGATGACTATTCAGCCTTTGGCCTGACCTTGCAGGTGAGTGGCCCTGGCCAACGCCAAGGCTGGTTCACCGCAGAAGAGGTGGTGGTGCCCAGTTTGCCGACCCAAGCCTATGGCACACCCAAGATGGACCAAGATACCCAGGCTGCGATTGCACGTGCAGTCACTGCGATGGTGCAGCAGCTGGATCAACAGCTGGCTTGTGAACCACAAACCTTTTCGGTGGAACAAAAAGACGGTCGTTTGGCACTCAACGCTGGCAGCCAAGCAGGCTTGCGTGTGGGCGACAAGCTCATGGTCGCGGATCCATCCGTGTTGCCACGTCACACCCTAGAGCCTGGTGCACTTGACGCTGCGGTGCTGGCCGAAGTTAAATCGGTCACGCCTTATGAAGCTGAAATCAAGCAAGTCGCTGGTCGCAAACAAAAATTCAAAGGGGCCTGGGTTGCTTGGCCTTATACGTACTAAAGATTGACGGGAGAACCGACCATGAAAACGCCTATGACTTCCGTTCACGCCTTGGTGTGCTGCATCGTGATGAGTGTGCCTATGTTGACGCTGGCGGCCAAGCCAATGGTGCGTAGCACCTACACCGTTGAGTCGGGCGACACACTCGACAAAGTGATTCGCAAGACCATGCCTGACAGTCCTTTGCGTGCAGACATTTTGCGCAACGCGTTTGTGCAACAAAATCCACAAGCGTTTACCAAATCGCCTCCACGTTCGTTGATGGCAGGTGCTGTGTTGAATGTGCCGAACCATGACGACTTGTTGCGCAGTTACATGGTGCCTGGCCACTCGCCCGGCAACAGCGGTATGAACCGTGGCGGTGGTTACTCCACCGCAGACATGAACATGAACGAGCGCAAAAACTGGGTGCGCTTTCCCTAAAAGGCCAGCATGGCCATCTTAGGACCTGAGGGCATCAGCGCGATTGCGCGCACCGCGCCCATTCATCCAGAGATGCGCACCGTGTATGTGGAAGCCCCTGTCGCACGACAGCTAGGCTTGCACGATGGCCAAGTCGTTCAGGCTGTTGCGGCGATGCGCAACGACCAGCTCAAGCTGGTGCTCAATGAACATGCTTTCAATGTGCCTTTGTTTCCGTACATCAAAGAAGGCGATGTGGCGCAGTTGCGCGCGCAGCTCTTGCCCTCGGGCAAGTGGGCGCTACAGCTGTTGCACACAGGCAGTTTTGCGGGGCCAGAAGCACCGCATGCGGCGATGCCGACACGGTTGAACACCTTGCTGTTCCAGCCGCCGGGTTTTACCAACTTACTTGCACTGTTGCGTCCAGGTGTTCTCGAGCGCCTCATACCGCCCGTGCAGGATGCGGCAGAGCTTAAAAAACGCATCGGTGCACAACGATTGAGCATGGGCAGCTTGCAGCCCCAAGCGTTCAAACGCTTTGTGTTGGGCCACACCAAAACCTCAGAGAGCAGTTTGGCCGATGGTGAGCCTGTGGCAGACAGCACCAAAGTGTTGCTGCGCTTGCTCATGGCCGAGCGCGAACGCGTCGAGGAGCAAGACAGTGCAGACACGATCGATGGCTTGAAACACGCCTTGGACGAGCTAGAGGCCGCCCAAGTGCAGTCTGCCCAAGTGGTGAACAAAGGCGATTTGCACTTTGCCATGGTGATTCCCTTTCGTGACGCAGACCCTGTTGAGCTTCATTTCGAACAAAAAGGCAACAAGCCAGGCCAACCCAAAAATCCACTGGTGGTCAACATGCATACCCAGAGCCGTGTGTTGGGCGAGGTGTGGCTGAAAACAACCATCTCTGCCAATTCGCAAGTGGACCTCACCATGTGGGCTTTGAAGAAAGACGTGGCTGATTTGGCCAAGTTCAATGCGACAGAGCTGACCGATGAGCTCGAGAGTGCAGGGCTTCGCATGGGCAGTTTTCAGGTGTACAACGCACCACGACCTGATGCCGTGGAAGACCATCCCCCGCCAGCGCATGGCAGTTTGATTGACACCCGCGTATGACCGAAAAACACTACATGCAAGCTGTGGCCTTGGAATATGGGCGTAACAAAGCGCCTGTGCTCACCGCCAAAGGCGACGATGAGTTGGCGCGCCGTATCGTGGCCGAAGCCAAGAAGCAGGGCGTGTATGTGGCCGAAGACCCACGTTTGTTAGCCATGTTGAGTCGGCTCGATGTGGGGCAAGAAATTCCGGAAGACATGTTCACCGCAGTCGCCGTGATTTTGGCGTGGGTGTATTGGCTCAAGGGCATGCAACCCGGCGATGAAAAACCTACCAAAGCCTAACCAGGCTTGAAAGAGTAGAGGGCGCTTTACGCTTCTGCGTAGCCGCGACCACCGCGTCGGCCGCCACGCGAGACCTTGCCGAGTCGGTCGTAAATTTCGACAGAGCTGGCGGGATCTTCCATTTGTAGGCTTTGCAGAGCGCCACGGATGGCCTCAATTTTCCGGCCAATCAACACCTCGTTGCGGCGGTGCATGTCACGGCAGTGGGCCATGTGTTGTTTGAATCCGTCCCACTCAGGGCCGAGCTCATCCGCAGACGCAGGACCTTGAATGCCTGCGAGCTGCGCGAGTTGTTGTAGCAACTCATTTTTGCTTGTTTGCGACGCTTCGAATGCGTCTAAGTTTTGCACTTTCAGTTGCTCGAACTCAACTTCAAGCATGTCTTCAAGCGTTTTCACCAATGCCAAAGCTTGCTCCAAAGAGGAGCCTTCAGTCGCAATGGCGTGTGTGGTCATCTCGGAAGATGTCCGATTAGTTCGAAATCATTTTTTCGAGCGCCACAAAGTTCTCGGCAATGCGGCGTGGGTTCACAGGATATTTACCATCCTTGATTGCCTGCTTGATAGCCTCTACTTTGGAGCGATCAAAGTCAGGCTGTGCCATGACTTTTTGGGCAACGTTGCTCAAGCTCACTTTGTCTGCTCCTGCGGAAGATGCTTTCTCCATAGACGGAGCCAAGTCTTCTTTGGCTTGCGCGGCAGAAGGGCTTCGTTTCTCGACTTTATCGATGGCGCTGCGAAGTGCAGCGTTCGATTGCGTCATACGACCGTAGTTTGAAATAGCGTCATTCATGATGTTTTCACTTTCTTAACTCGTGATGCGAGTCAAACTTTTTCACAACACTTCAATCGACCCCAAATTTTAGAACTTGAGCGTTTTTTTGAAATATTTTTTTAAATACCACTTTTCACCTCAGTTTCGCGGCATTCGGTCCGGTGATCACTCCTGATAGTGATCGACCCGACTCGACATTTTTTAAGCGAATTTGTTCACCTAAACCACCGTCTTGCAACGCTTCCGCGCGCATTGTGATGGAAAAGCCTTGTCCTTCGCCTGCGGTGACCTGTACCTCTTGTCCGCGCTTGACCAATACAGCGGTCTTCACATCGTACGAACGCAGAGGTGTGTTGGGCGTGAGGTCACGCACCAACTCCATGTTTTTTAATAAATTAGCATCAGAAATGATTTGGTTTTCCATGCCAGCGACCGGCATTTCAGCGTAACTGAACATCGACGGTGAAATCACCGTGCCGCGCTTTAGCAGTTCTTTGGAGACCAACACTTTGTAGAGGGTTGCACCTGTCGTGTTCTCGCGTGTGGTCGTGGGGGCCCCCGTTAAATTGACGAAAAGCTGCCAACTGGGCTGCGCACAACGCACACGAACTGCAGGTTGGTTAGGGAAGGGGTGGTCAAACTGCAGGTTTTGTTGACAGTTTTGCACCGTGATGCGTGGGTCAACAGGCACAACTTGGAGCTGTTTACCGCGAAAAGAGGGGTGTGTGGCTGCCCATTGTTGGGCCTGTTTTTGCAGCGCATCGAAAGCGCTGTCGTTCACGACCGAATCTGCCGCAAACCCAAGCTGGGCATGGCTTAGCGCGTATGCGGCCAGCCACAAACCCCAGCGCTTGAAGCGTTGGGTGTCGGCATTTTTTAGGCACAACATTTGCATAGTCATACGGGTCGGTGTTGGTGTTTTGACATTGGTTCAGACCCAACCCTTCATGCAAGAACGAAGCCAACTTTTTCACGGACCGACTAAACGGAGCATTCCATGCGACTCGACCCGTCTATCAACCCTCAGGTGAACACCACCGACGCCTCCGGCATGCCCAAGCTGCCCAGGAGTCAGTTGGCGTACGCCCGCACTGCGCCCGCTTTCACGCGCGCGATGGCCAGTGCCAGTCAATCTGGCTCCTTGGCTCCTGAGGGCACCACGGCAGCGTGGGGTACCTCCGTTCGCTCAGGTCAAACCTTGACAGGCATCGTGCGAGAGCAAATGGCCTCACGCGGCGTGAATATCTCTAACAACGAAGCCATGCGCTTGGCGCAAACGGTGGCGCGTTCGAACAACATCAGCAACGCCAACATGATTCATCCAGGCCAACAGCTGAACCTGGAGAGTTTGAATTTTTCTTTGCAGCAGTCTTTGGCTGTGAATCAAGCCATTGCAGCCAACAAGGCCGCAGCGGTGGCAGCCGCATCGCCTGCGGTCACGCCCGCAGCGAACGTCAACACACTCAATACCAACACCCCAATGGGCGCCACTGCATTGGCAGGTACTGCGCAAGTGCAATTGCTAACTCGCTCAGACCGAAGTGGCAATGTGGTGCTCGAAAAAACCATCGACCGTGCGATTGAAAAGGGTTTCATCCCAGCGCAAGACAAACAAGCCGTGATGAACAAGATTGTTCAGCTCTCGCAAGAGCACCGCTTTGCACCCGACGACTTTGCCCGTCTCACCTTGATGGAGAGCGATGGCATGAATCCAAAGGCGACCAACAATCGTTGCCACGGCATCATCCAGTTTTGTGACGGCCCTGACCGTGGTGCAGCCAGTGCTGGCTTTGGTGCAAACCCCAAAGCGATTTTGGGTCACAGCGTCTTGCAGCAGCTCGACATGGTGGGCAAGTATTTTGAAGACACGGGCTTGAAGAACTTTGGCCCTGTGGGTTTGGATGACCTTTACTTAACAGTGCTCACACCTGCTGCACGTAATGAAACACGTCCGAATGCAGCGTTGAATATTCCAGGTCAACAAGCGGCTTACTTGCATGTGAACCGCGACATGCGTGCACCCATCACGCGTAATTCGATCTTGGCGGGTTTGCATCAAAACGCCAATGAACGTTTGGGTACGGAAGTGGCGCAACGCCCTTCCATGCAGGCGGCTCGCTTGAGCGCCTATGCGGCACAAGCAGCCGTGACGGAATCGCGTTAATTTCGCGTCAGCGGCAAAACTTTGCCGCTCAAACCGTCAAAACAGCCGTGGCACGGCTCTTGCATTAATCGACACGAGGTCTCACAACTTGAGGCCATGTGTCAATAAACAGGAGTCTTGTTATGGACGTTTTCAACTCAGCTTTCGGAATACATGAGCGTGCGCTCGGCGTGAGAAGCCAGCGCATGGAAGTATTGGCGCGCAACATCGCCAACGCTGACACGCCTAACTACAAAGCACAAGACGTTGATTTCAAGGCCATGCTCAAAGAAGCCAAGACTGAGTATTTGACCGCCACCAATGAGAAGCACTATGCCGGCCTGACAGAAGCGCCAGACAACGGCATGCGCTATCGCACACCTTTTAACAGCTCATTCGACGGCAACACCGTTGAGATGAACGTCGAACAAGCCCAATACGGTAAGGCGGCAGGTGACTACCAGGCCACCTTGCAGTTCTTGCAAAACCGCATTGGCGGCTTGCGTAAAGCCATGCGCGGGGAGTAATAAACCATGCAACTCGATAACGTCTTTGGTATTGCAGGCACAGCGCTGAACGCGCAGGCCATTCGCATGAACACCACAGCTTCTAACTTGGCCAACGCCAACTCAGTGGCCGGCTCTGAAGAAGAAGCCTACCGTGGTCGTCGCCCACTTTTCAAAGCATTGATGCAAGAAGAAATGACACACGCAGGCGCTCAGTTCGTCGGTGGTGTCAAGGTTGACCGCATCGTCAACGACCCAGCCCCGATTCGCAAGACTTGGGAGCCAGGCAACCCACTCGCCGACAAAGAAGGCTATGTCTTTCACTCCAACGTGAATGAAATGTCTGAGATGGTCGACATGATGGCCGCCTCGCGGTCTTACCAAAACAACGTCGAAGTGGTGAACACCGCACGTCAACTGATGATGCGCACCCTTGAAATTACCAAGAGCTGATTCAAGCTAAACCGGAGTCTTCAATGGCCATCGATACATCATCTTCCATCAACGGCATCATGACCACCGCGCAGTACAACGCGCAAAAGGCAGCGACACCGCAAAAAACAAGCATGGGCCAGTCTGAGTTTTTGACATTGTTCACGACACAGCTGAAAAACCAAGATCCCACAGACCCTGTGAAAAACGAAGCCTTCGTGGCTCAGCTCGCGCAGTTCTCGCAACTCGAAGCCACCACTTCTATGAAAACAAGTATGGAAAGCTTGGTTTCTAGTTTGGCCAACGATCGTTTGCTGGGTGCAACTTCGCTCATTGGCAAAACCGTGGGTGTACCAGATGGTCCTGTGGAAGTCACAGACACCACCGTATCGCAAGGCACGATCAATTTGCCAACCGGTGCCGATGGCATCAAGTTACAAGTGTTCAACGACAAAGGCATTTTGGTGCGCACGCAAATCATGGGTGCGCAACCTGTGGGTGATACCACCTTGTCATGGGATGGCATGACCGATGGTGGTACGGCTGCTACGAACGGCATGTACCGCTATGTCGCCACAGTCAACAGCAACGGAACGATGAGCAAGCCAACCGTGAACACCTACGCCACTGTCAAGGGCGTCAGCAGTGCGGGCACTTCAGACGGCACGATGTTGCTGGAAGTCGCCGGTGGCAAGACCGTCAACTTGGCCGATGTGAAACGCATCAGCAACTAATTTTTAGAACAAAGAATTTCTCTCAGGAGCTAAAGCACCATGTCCTTCTATACCGCACTCACAGGTTTGAACGCCGCTACCGCCCAAATGGGCGTGACGTCAAACAACATTGCCAACGTGTCAACCACCGGTTTCAAACGCAGCCGTACTGACTTTGGTGATATTTTTGCGACATCACCTTTGCAAAAAGCCTCGGCCACGATTGGTCAAGGTGTTGCGTTGAAAAAGGTAACGCAAGAATTTGGTCAAGGTAACTTGGTGTTCTCATCGAACACCCTTGACTTGGCGATCAGCGGTGACGGTTTCTTCCCTCTGAAGTCTCAAGACGGATTCCAAGACATCTTCACGCGCAACGGTGTGTTCATGATGAACGATCAGAACAACGTGGTGAACTCAGCAGGACAAAAATTGATGGCGGCGTCAGTCGACTCATCCGGCAAAGCGAACTTGGACGACATGAACGTGTTGACCATTCCGCAAAAAACCACCGGCATGGCCGTGCAAACCAGTAAGGTGCAGTTGGGTTTGAACTTCCCAGCGGATGCTACGGTGATTACCAAAGACTTCAACCGCAACGACCCTACGACCTACAACAAGAGCACGGCGTTGACCGTGTATGACGCGGGTGGTAACTCTTACTTGGCTTCGGTCTACTACGTGAAGACTCAAAACGCGAGTCAACAAACGCCAAACAACAAATGGCAAACCTATGTGTACGTGGGTGACAAATTGGTCAATGCCTCTTTGCAACAAGCCACGAACAGCTTGGGCGAAGAGATGTACGTTAACAAGTACGGTGAACTCAAAGCCAAGAGCGACTTTAAAACGCCAGAACAAATTGCTGAATTGAACAGTAGCTTCTCTAAGAAAACCATCAAGTTTTCATTGGACCAATTGACCGATGTGCGTGTGTCTAAGCCTGCCACCGTCAATGGCGGTACAGCCAGTGACTTGGGTACCGGTTCTAACGACGGCATTGACATTAGCAATTACTTGAACATCAGCAAATCTGATTTGCTGCGTCAACAAGGTAGCAGCGCTGTCACTTACGCCTTAGATGCCAACGTCACAGGTGCCCGTTCCATTGAATTTGGTCCAGATGCCGCACGTGTCACGGTCAATATTCCATCGACAGGTTCAACGCCACCAACGCCTGAAGAAGTCGCTTCCGCGCTGAACCTCAATGCCAGCTTTGCTTCCACTTATGTTGCACAAGCCGCCAAGCCCTCTGTGTCATTGCAAGGCGTGAACTTCGGCGCGACAGTCACAACCAACCCATTTGCCAGCTTCAGCGTCAATATTGGCGGCAAGCAAATGGACTTGACCTCCTTGTCGGTAGCTTCTGTAGACGGCACACTGACCGCTGCCGAATTGCAAACCAAGCTGCGTGCCATGGATGAAGGCAGTGACAATATTTCAGTGGTTTGGAATGACACAGACAAGTCCATCACGATTACAGATGCTGCACAGCGCAATATCACGGGTGCAACTCTGACCAAAGTGACAGATGCAGCGAGTGATGTGTCGACCGGCAGTGCCATTAAGTATGGCGATTCGATTTTGAAAATCACGGCCTTAGACCCCAACGTGTCTGCTGATGAAATCAAAGGCACACTGTCTGCCAAAGGCGTCGTGGTAACGCAAGGTACAGCCACAGTGGCTGCCGTGACCAAGCCCACACCTTACCCACGTGCAACCGCCGCATACACCTTTGACCCACTGGCTAAAGGCTATAAAGCGACGTTTGGTACAGCGACCCCACCCTTGTATGAAGAAGCTGCATCGGGCACCGACTTGCAAGACAAGCTCAACAAAAACGCCACTTTCTCGGCTGACTACATTGCCAGTTTCTCAGCCGTCACTCAGCAATTGACCATCACGGCCAAAGATCCGTCTAGCGCCAGTGCCACTGCCATTGCCAACTCAGTGAAAGTGCTGCAAAGCATGGCTGATGTCGCAGGTCCTTTTGCTCAGATTGATGATCCAGCCACACCGAACCCACTGCTCACCGCCGGTGTTCAATCGGCATTGAACAGCAGCAAACGCAGTATTGATGATCTGAAAAACTTGTTCACTGTCAACGTCGATAACTCTATCGATCCTGTGTCTGTGGGCTTGGACCATTTGGTGGAAGCCATGAGCAAGCTGCCTGCGACGGCCAGTAAAAAGCTCTCAGGTACTCAGATTGCAGCTGAATTGACCAACGTCATTGCCCGTGCCTATGGCGATGAAAAACCATTCAACTTCTCGACCGTGGGTACACCCACCTTCTCGTTGTCATTGACACGTGCAGACAAATCAACCTTGCCCAAGTTGGCGATTGATTTGTCCGCATCCAAAGACATGCGCAGCGAAGACATGGTTCGCGAAGTGCAAAAGCAAATCGATGCCGATCCGCAATACAGCGGTAACGTGATCGTGAGTTACGACACAGCCACTCAAAAGCTGATGTTCACACCGACTGAAAACGCCAAAGTCACGGTATCGAGTGAACAAACCGCCATGAACTTGGCCGATCCTTTGGTGCAAGGCGTCAACGACACCTCCGTCGGTTTGACCCTGTCACCCTCAGTATCGACATCACCTTTCCGCGCACTCAATGACCAACGCTACGGCATGAAGGTCGAATACGACGCGGTGAAACAGTCCTTCGTGTTCCAGTCCGGCACCACAGGTGACAACTCTGGCTTGTCCATCACCGGCATCCGCCCTGGCAGCTTGGCCACACAAATCTCCAAAGGTTTGGGCATGACAGGCGACCCCGCAAACTACATCGTGGCACCTTCCACCGTCGATGCGCTGCGCGGTATTGCCTCTACACCAGCCATGTTGACCGGCAACCCCATGGCTGTGAACGTGGACAACAACTTCTCTGTGGACAGCACCAACAACCAGTTTGTGGTGTCTGTCAACGGCATCACCGGCACTGTGGTCATTCCACCCAAAGACACCTACACCTTGGGTACGTTCATGGAAGCGCTGCAAAACGGTATCAACAACTTGCAAGGGCCATCTAAGAACGGCCTCACGCCTGACTCGGTTAACGGCGTGAAGGTGAGCTACAACAGCAAGAGCAACGCACTTGAATTCACCACGGGTACGGCTTCTACCAGCTCGTACGTCAAGATCACCGGCGATGCACGTTGGGGCTTGGACGGCTTGGACGCCAAGTTCGGCACCACCACCACATGGATCAAGCCCACACCGTTCAAAGACGACAAGGGTGCTACTGTCTACATCGACGGATTCGGTGCTGAGTCCTCCACAGCCTCTGGCTTCGACACGTTGCCTGCTTGGTCACCGGTCTACTTTGACAAAGGCGAGCTGACATTTGACACCGCTGGTAACTTGGTGTCACCCAAGCAAGGCGCGCAGTTGGATACGGTTTACTTGCCAAACGGTAAGGGTGCTTTGACCATCAACATCGACTACTCCAAGTCAACCCAGTTTGCGTCACCGTTCTCGGTGTTGTCACAGTCGCAAGACGGTGCACCTGAAGGTGACTTGGTGGGCTTGGCGATCAAAGATGACGGTTTGGTCTCTGCCAGCTTCTCCAACGGCTCACAAAAATCATTGGGCAAAGTCGTGTTGGTGAACTTCTCCAACCCCTCTGGTTTGCGCCAGATTGGTGACACCAACTACTACAAAACATCTGACTCCGGTACACCTAAGTACGGTGAGGCGGGTGCTGCGGGTTACGGCACGGTGCGCTCAGGCGCCACCGAACGCGCCAACGTCGACTTGACCCAAGAATTGGTGGACTTGATCACCGAGCAGCGTAACTTCCAAGCCAACGCCAAGGCCATGGAAACCAGCACCTCGATGACCAACACCATCATTCAGATCCGTAACTAATCAGTTGCATTAAGAGCCTGATATGGACCGCTTATCTTTTAACGCAATGGCGGCGATCAACGAAGATCGTCTCATTCGACAACAGCTGTCGAACGACATTGCCAACGTCACCACCGTCGGTTTCAAGCAAACCTTCGAAGCCACGATCCAACCGCATCAAGCGGTGGGTGAGGGCTTTGACTCTCGCTTGCAACCCCGTCTGTACACCACAGACCGTGTGCGCTTGGATGCGGGTCCCTTGATGGTCACAGGTCGCGACCTGGATGTGTCTTTCAACCATAAAACCGTGTTGGGCGTGACCGGCAATGACGGAAAACTGGCATTCACGCGCCGGGGTGACCTTCGCGTCAACCCCAATGGCGTCTTGGAAACAGGTTCTGGCCACATGGTGCAGGGCGCCGATGGCGGCCCGATCACCATCCCCGTCGGGTCAGTGGTCAACATCACCAATACGGGCCAAATTTACGCCTCAGACCCCACACAGCAAGGCGTGCCGCAAGAACAGCTCATTGGTACCTTGCTGCTGCGCGATGCCAGCACCACCCACTTGATCAAACGCGAGGATGGTTTATTCCGCGTTGACGAAAAACCACTTGGCACGGACTTTGCAACTGGTCCTGAGCCAGTTTCTTTGACACCGAAGGCCCTCGAGGGCAGCAGTGTCAATCCAATGGCATCGATGGTGAAGCTGATTGAACAGAGTCGCTCTTTTGAGCATCAGATTCGAATGATCAAAGAAAGCAAATCCAACGATGAGTCGGGCGCCTCAATGATGAAGGTGTCCTGAATTTGACAGATTAAAGGGGGCGATTAGCCATGGACGCATCATTGTGGGTAGCCAAAACGGGTCTTGACGCGCAACAAACGCGTATGAACGTCATCTCGAACAACTTGGCCAACGTGAATACGACTGGCTTCAAACGCGACCGTGCCGTTTTTGAAGACTTGCTCTATCAAAACGTCAAGCAACCGGGTGGTCAAACCACCAACAACACACTGTCTCCCACCGGCTTGATGCTGGGTACGGGTGTGAAGATCAATGCCACAGAAAAGCTGCACTTGCAGGGCAATTTGATCAACACCCAATCGCCACTCGACTTGGCGATCATGGGCAACGGCATGTTCCAGATTCAAATGCCAGACGGCACCACGTCGTACACACGCGACGGTAACTTCAAGATCAGCAACACCGGTCAAGTCGTGACAGCATCAGGCTTTCCGCTGATTCCTGCCATCACCATTCCCGCCAACACCGCCGCTGTGACCTTTGGTCAAGACGGCACCGTGTCAGCTGAATTGGACGCAGGCGCTGGCTCGCAAAACATTGGCCAAGTACAAATTGCACGCTTTGTGAATCCAAGCGGCTTAAAGCCCATTGGTAACAACTTGTACGAAGCCTCACAAGCCAGCGGTGTGGCTCAAATTCTTACGCCAGGCCTCAACGGGGCAGGGGCTTTGAAGCAAGGTTCGCTCGAAGCTTCTAACGTGAACGTGGTGGAAGAAATGGTCAACATGATCGAAACCCAGCGCGCTTACGAGATCAACTCCAAGGCCATCTCGGCGGTGGACGGCATGCTCAAGTTCTTGAACCAAAACATCTGATCGAGGTTCATCATGATTGCTCTTCGCCTTCTCGCTCTCGTCGCCATTGTTTATTTGTTGCAAGGCTGCGCCGCCGAACCCGTCGATTTGGTTCTGCGTCCTTCACCAGAATTCCAGCCGGTGTATCCCCTTGCCGCTGACCGGCAAAAAGTTGCCACCGGCGGCATCTACAGCAACCGGCAAAGTGATGCCTGGTTCGGCCGTGGCCGCAATTACCAAGTGGGCGACATCATCACTGTTTTGTTGAATGAATCGACCCAAGCCGCACGCACCCAAAACACCGATGTGAGCCGTGAGTCCAAAAACTCATTGCCATCGGGTATGAATACCAAGATCGGCGCCATGTCACCTTTCTTGAATGGCATTGATGTCAACAACAACAACAACAGCTCAAAAGGTGCCGGTAAGGCAGATCAACAAGCGTCGTTGTCGGGCTCTGTGGCCGTGACTGTGGTTGAAATTTTGGCCAACGGCAACTTGATGATCCGTGGCGAGAAAAAACTCGGCCTGTCTGAAGGCACAGAAGTGATTCAAGTCTCTGGCGTGATTCGTCCAGAAGACGTGGGCCCCAACAGCACCGTGCAATCACGCCGTTTGGCTAATGCACAAATCGCATACCGCGGTTCAGGTGATTTGGCCAACGCCACCAAAGCCGGCTGGGGTACCAGCTTGATGCATAAATACTGGCCGTTTTAATCATGAACACGATGTCTACATTACTGCGTATCGCGTTAGCTAGCCTGTGCCTCTTGGCCACAGGTGCTGCGCAAGCTGATCGCGTCAAAGATTTGGCCACACTCGCTGCCCAACGTCCCAACCAATTGATTGGTTACGGTTTGGTGGTCGGTTTGCAAGGCACGGGCGATGACGCCTCTGTGCCGTTCACCACACAAAGTATGAAAGCCATGCTGTCGCAAATGGGTGTGCGCATTGACGGCCCATTGACCGACTTTGAGCAAGCCGCTACGGCTGCACGTGTGGACATCAAAAACACTGCCGCGGTGTTGGTGACTGCAGATTTACCTGGCTTTGCCAAGCCCGGTCAACGCATTGACATCAACGTGTCTGCCATTGGTAAAGCCTCTAACTTGCGCGGTGGTAGCCTGATCATGACCGCCATGCGCGGTGTGGACGGTGAAATTTATGCCTTGGCGCAAGGTGCTTTGACGGCCACGGGTATTGATGCCAGCGCTGCTGGATCCAAAGTACAAATTGGTGTGCCGACTTCAGCCCGCATTCCTGGTGGCGCGATTGTGGAGCGCGTGGTGGACACGCCGTTTGAAACATCGGAAAACGTGATCTACAACATCCGTGAGAACGATTTTTCGACCACGACTGCTATCGTCAATGCGATCAATAAAAAATTTGGCGGTGACGTCGCACAAGCCATTGACGGTACTTCGGTATCGGTACGAGCTCCCCAAAACTTGAATCAACGCGTTGCTTTTATGAGCATGGTGGAAGGCTTAGAAGTCACACCAGGTGAACCACCTGCACGCGTGGTCATCAACTCACGCACAGGCACGGTGGTGATCAACCGCTCCGTGCGCGTCACGGCTGCCGCTGTGTCGCACGGCACGATCTCGGTCGCCATCACAGCGACCAACGAAGTGTCACAACCCAACATGCTCGCCGGTGGTCAAACCACCGAAGTGCAAAACGCTGACATCAAAGTGGCCGAACCGAACAAACCCATGTTCTTGTTCCAGCCGGGTGTTGAATTGCGCCAAATTGTGGATGCGGTCAACCAAGTGGGCGCCACGCCTTCTGCTTTGATCGCCATTCTTGAAGCTTTGAAAAGCTCCGGCAGCTTGCGCGCCGAGTTGGTCATCATTTAATCGAGTTTTGATATGAGCAACCCCATCGATACCTCTTCCTCGAAGTCCTACATGGACTTTTCGGGCCTGGGCGAATTGCGTGGCAAAGCTCAGCAAAACCAAGACAAGGCTCTGAAAGAGTCAGCCCAACAGTTTGAAGGCCTCTTCATCCAAATGATGATGAAGTCCATGCGCGAAGCCAATGCACCCATGAAGGATGAGGACAAGCAATCCCATGCCATGGAAACATTCGAAGGCATGTTTGACAAAGAAATTTCTTTGCAAATGTCCAAACGTGGTGCCATGGGCGTAGGTGCATACATGGAACGTGCGGTGCGTCAGCAAGGCACACCTCAACCCAGCACACAAGCATTGCTCAAAGCGCGCAGCCCTGCGATTCCTTTGAACCCTAAACAAGTACCCATGACACTGCCCACGGCGGCCGACATGGCTCGCGGCATCCTGATGGAAAAACCCGCACCGCTCAAGAGCTTGCAAGAGTTCAAGATGCCATTCTCTGGAGGTGCTAAATGAGTGACATGCTCGGCATCAGCAGTGGTGCAATCGGCGCTTATCAGCGCGCACTGACCACGGTCAGTAATAACATTGCCAACGTCAATACCGAAGGGTATTCACGCCAAGACGTTGTCTTGGCAGACTCTGCACCTAAAAAAATGGCCAGCATGTACGTGGGTACTGGGGTCATACTGCAAACCATCAAGCGTCAGTTTGATGCGTTTGCTGAATCTAACTTGCGCAACAGCACCAGCGATTTGTCGAGCCAAAAACCCATGGTCGATTACGCCAAGCGCGTGATGGACATCATGGGTGACAAGAGCATCGGTTTGAGCTCTGCATTCGATAACTACTTTGCAGCAGCCAGTGCTTTGTCGGCAGACCCAGCGTCCACCGTGCAACGTACCAGCTTCATGCGCAGTGCTGATGGTGTGGCCTCTCGCTTTGGTGAGTTGAATACCCAGCTTGACCTGATTGCCACAGAAACACGACAAGGCTTGGAAGGTGCAACCACCCAAGTCAACACGCTCACCAGCCAGTTGGCGTTGATCAACCAAAGCATGGCCAAATCGCCCACACTGGAAGGTCAACCCCCGGAGTTATTAGACCGCCGCGATTTGACATTGCGTCAGCTGTCTGATTTGGCGCGCATCAAGACCAGTTTCAGCCCCAACGGCACGGTCACCGTCAGTATGGGAACCACCATGACACAAGGTGTGGTGGTGGATGGCAACAAGGCCCGCCCGATTGGTGTGAACAGCGCCGTGAAAGACAAGGTTGAATTGATTCTTGATCCCTATGGCAAAACAGAATCACTGGCCAGTGCCAGTGGTGGCCAAATTGGGGGTTACCAAAGTTTCATCAGCCAAGTGTTGGAGCCTGCTCAGAAAAACCTGAGCGCCTTGGCCCAGACCTTTGCCAAAGAGGCCAACGGCATTCAGAAGAATGGCATCGATGGCTATGGCCAAATGGGCCAAGATTTGTTTGCCTTCGATCCAACAGCCAGCAGCCCTGCAGCCGGCATTCGCATGGCCATGAACGATGGCATGCGTGTGGCCACAGCGTCGCAATTCCGCGTCAGCGAAGGCAATACCAACATCACGTCCACACGCGCCAGTGTGCGCTTTACAGGTGAAACGCCGACCACTGCGTTGAGCAACCCCAACTTGGTGAACAACCCCAACGCCACAGCAGGCGTGACCTTCAAGGTCGACGGTGCACAGGTGTACGCACCTGTCGCTACCTTGTCTGCTGGTGTGGGTGCGACGTTCTATTTAGATGAAGCCGAGCCTGGTCAACAGCTGCAAGTCATGACGCGCGATGGCCGTCAGCTTTTGGGTCAGACCTTGAGCGAGACTGAAAAGTACCAACTCTTCACGCCGCAAAATGGTTTTGCAGCCAACGCTACCTACAGCGACCAATACTTGAACAAGACAGGTACAAGCGCCTATCGCAACCTTGATTTGTTCTACGGCGCTAAAGCGAAAGTTTTGTACGGTCAAAACTTTGATCAATACGGTGCAGCTGGTGCGCCTGTTCCCCTGCCTGCGGTGATGGAAACCGATCGCATCCCCGGCACAGGAGACTACATTCCTGAAGGCGCCTTGTCGCTCAACGGCGTGAAGCTGGGTGAATTGAAAGCCAAGGCCTCACCTTCTGATGTGGCCGATTGGATCAACCAAAAAACATCGACCACCAATATTCGCGCCGAAGTGTTCAGCGAAATTCGCGTGCCCACAGGTCAGATTGATCTGAGTAAAAACCTCACCATCAATGGTGAAGTGATCAGTGGCTACAAAGACCTCAAGGGTCTGGTCGACGCTGTCAATCACACGCTCAACCCTGACAGCAGCTCATCATTGGATGCCAGCAAACGTGTGGAGGCGTCGCTCACCTCATCGGGTGAATTGATTTTGCGCAATGCCAATGGTGAACCGATCCAAATCAATGCCAACGTCGGCACATTAGAGCCAGGTGCCAACGCATTGAACATGCAACTGGGCACCTACAACGGCCAAGTGCGCATGACACAAATCGTGCGTGACTTGCATGTCTCCAGCGGCAATTTGCAATTTGGCAAGCCTTTGCAAATCAATGGCGTGAACCTCAATCAAGCGTCTTACGGTTTGGGCGACAGCACGTCCTACAACGTGAGCTTTGGTTATCCACAACAAGACTTTGTGGGCACACCTGCGCAGTTGGTGGCGGCCATGAGCGACCGCACACAAGCGGCCATCTCGGGTGTTAACTTTGGCACTGCAGCTGCTGCAGATGCCTTCAGCTCATTCAGCATGGAGGTCGATGGTGTCACGCTCAACCTCGATAACCTGAACCCTGCGACGCCAGACTTGGCAGGCATGGCCGCTGAGCTGGAAGCCCGTTTGAACGAAGCTGATGCCACACGCAACGCTTTGCATGTGACAGTGGCTGGCAACAAGTTGGTCTTTACCGACGATTTGCACCGCAATTTGAACAAAGCCACTTTGACTGCCAGTGAGGCAGCGGCACAGTTAGGTGCAACAACAGGCACGATGGATCAACGTTTTGGCGATGAGTACACCGCCGAATACGCCAATGGTGAATTGACCATCAAGGCCTTCGACCCCAAGATGGCTGATGCCGACATTGCCAACAAATTCAACATCAAAGTTGGCAACAGTACCGTCGATGCCAAGCCCGGCATGTCCTCGATCACTCAGTTGATGGATCGCATCAACAGTCAACAAGGTTTGACAGGTGTGGTCGCAGCTTTCGACAGCAACCTCGATTTGAAATTGAGTGTGACGGACGAAAAAGGTGTGAAGAGCATCTCGATCGGTCCGGGTAAAAACAGCGATGGCACATACACGAGCAACGCGTTGAGCTTGGAGCCTTTGGACTACACAGCCACCGAGCGTTTGACACGCATGCTGGCAGAGGATCCCACAAAGACTGACATTCGTTTGTCCTTCAGCGCCTACACACAAGGTGACCCTAAGCTCGAAACATTTGGTAACCCTGCAGACTTAGCCAAGTTAGGTTTACGCACGGGGGCGTATATCGAAGGCGGTAGCCCTGATGACTTGATGTTGTTTGTGACTGGCAAAGGTGTGGCCAAAGTGGCCACCAGCTTCAGTGGCGAGCCTGTGAACAGCCGTGACAACTTGCGCAGCCAATCGTTGCTTGTGAAGTTCACCGCAGCAGATCGCTACAGCATCATCGATGCCAAAACAGGTACTGAATTGGCTAACCGCCAATACGATGCCAATGCCTTAGAACCTGTGATTGATTTCCAAGGCTTGAACATCAAGCTCACACATGCTGCATCGGTGGGTGATAGCTTCACGGTGGATGGCAACTTTGATGGCTTGGCCAACAACGTCAACATGCTCGACATGGTGGACTTGAATAAAAAGCCGGTCACCAATGGCAAAACCATTGCCAACACCTACATCGATCAAATCAACAGCGTGGGTAACTTGGCCCAACAAGCCATCATCACGCAACAAGCGTTGACCGTGGTGAACGACCAAGCTGTGGCTGCGCGCGACAAAGTGTCAGGTGTTAACTTGGACGACGAGGCTGCGGCTTTGATTCGTTACCAACAGGCCTACCAAGCATGCGCCAAAGCCATGCAGGTGTCAGGCGAACTGTTTGACACGATTGCGCAAATCCATTGATAGAGGACAAGCATTATGAAAATCTCAACCACCCTCTACTTTGACCGTGCGACCCAACAGATGGGCAACATCCAAGGTAACTTGTCTAAAGTGCAAGAGCAGATGTCAACGGGTTTGCAAATCGTCAAACCCAGTGATTCGCCAGACAAAGCGGCCTTGGTGACCCGTATTGAATCCGAATTGGCACGTCAAACCAGCTACCAAGACACCTTGAAAGCCGTCAACGTACGTTTGACCGCACAAGAAACCGCATTGACCAACACCAGCGATGTGTTGGGTCGTATCAAAGAGCTGGCCACGCAAGCGGCCAACGACACACTCAGCACCGCAGACCGTCAAAGTGTGGCGATTGAGTTGAGCTCTTTGCGCGAACAAATCATGAGCTTGGGCAACACCCAAGACAGCAACGGCAATTATTTGTTCTCAGGTAGCAAAGCCGGTGTGGCGCCTTACACCAAAGACGCGAAAGGTGTGGTGACTTACCAAGGCGACCAAGCTCGCATGCAAGTCAACGTGGGCGACAGCCGTCGGATGAACCTCAACATGCCGGGCTCCGACGCTTTTGTGCGTTTGGTCCGTGACGATGGCAAGGGCGGTAAAACAGGCGTCGATTTTTTCCAGGCCTTGGATGATTTGGTCACCGCCGTCAAAAGCAGTGACCACACCAACATCCAACGTGGTTTATCAGAAGTGGATGGCATGCAGCAGGGCGTCAGCGATGGTTTGGCCAAAGTCGGCACTGATCTGAGCGTGGTCGACATGCAAAACAGTGTGCTGGACCAAGTGGTCTTGCGCCTGAAAAGCACACGTTCTGATGTGGAAGATTTGGATTACACCGAGGCCGTGACCCGTATGAACAAAGACCAATTGGCTTTGCAAGCGGCACAGAGCAGCTTTTCCAAAATTTCGCAGCTGAGCTTGTTCAACTTCATCAAGTAAAGACGCTCAAGTTTTTGCTGCCATTGCCGATCTGACCCTTGATTAGCGTCTAAAGAATTCAAACACCATGGCCACCACCGCAGTTTCCTCGACCAGTACGAGTGCCAGCACCACGGCAACTAAAAACAGCGCTGCCAGCGTGGCTGCTGCGACTGCGGCTGCCAACCGTTCTGCAGCACAAAAGCTTTTGACCTCGCTCAATGCAGGCTCTGGCGTAGACGTGGCGGCCTTGGCGCAAAACTTGGTGGATGCGGAAACTGTGCCGCAAAAGAATGCGATCAACGCCAAGATCACCAAGAACGAGGCGCGTATCTCAGGCTACGCGGCCATTTCGTTTGTGATGTCTGATCTGAACACCGCGTTCACGGCACTCAAAGACCAAAACAATTTCAGCTCGCTGCAAGCCAGCAACAGCCAACCCAGCGCCTTCAATGTCACCACCACAGCGTCGGCCGTGGGCGGCACACATGACATTGAAGTGCTGCAATTGGCCAAGGCCCAACGCAGCATCAGTGCGGGCTTTGCTTCAGGCGGCGTGCCCATCAACGGCGGTAACGCCATGTCGTTGACGCTGACCGTGGGCGGCAGTGCCAAGCCCGCCATCAGCTTGGATGCAGGCAAAGACACGCCACAAGACATCGTCAACGCGATCAACGCCGCCAAGACGGGCGTGACCGCCACCTTGGTCAATACCGGTGACGGTTCTGCTTCGCCATTTCAAATTGTGCTCAGTGGCGCCAAAGGTGCAACAGGCAGTTTTTCACTCGCGGCCAGTTACACCCAAATCAATGGCACAACCAGCAGCAGTCCCAACTCCGGCTCGCCTGGCTTGGTTTTTGGTGGCAATGCGGCAGACCAAGTGGCCACCGATGCCAAGGTCAAAGTCGACGGCATCACCTTCACGCGCAGCACCAACACCCTCACCGATGTGGTCGCAGGCACAACGCTTGATTTGAAAACCACCACCATTGGTGCAGCCAATGTGAGCTTGGTGCGTGACACCACAGCCATCAAAGACAAATTCAAAGCCTTGGTCACCAGTTACAACGATGCATCCTCGATGATGAACGTGGTCACTGATCCCAAATCCACGGTGGACACCTATGGTGCCACCTTGGTAGGTGACTCCACCGCACGCAGCGTGAAAGCGCAAATGCGTGCGCTGATTCAAGGTGAATCCAACACACCCGGCACCAAGATCAGCGCCATGTGGCAGTTAGGTGTCAGCATTGACCGCACAGGTGTGATGACCTTGGATGAAACCAAGCTCGATGCCGCGTTGAATGACAACTTTGACGACGTCGTCAAAACCATGACGGGTAATACCAATGGCCTCAGCGCTTACAGCGCACAGCCTGCAGGTTTTGCCGGTGAGGCCATGCGCAAGCTGTCCAAACTCATTGGCCCTAACGGCCCGTTGATGACCAACACCCAAAACGCGGATACACAAAACGCCAAGTACAAAGACAACTTGGCCAAGCTCGATACCCGCATGACCGCGTTATTGGCTCGCTACAACAAACAGTTCACCAGCATGGAAAGCCTTGTCGGCAGCGTGAACAGCCAAAAGACCAGCCTCAAGTCCACCTTTGACGGCATGATGGCTGTGTACACCAACAAGGGCTAATTAATTTTTCGAAAAAATTTCTAAAGTTCCGTCTGCTCGCGCCGATTTAGGGCGAAACCCCACATTTGTCTGGGGTAAAGGCGATTCTCATGGTCCAAGAAATTCAACCCAAAGTGCCTCAGCCAGCATCTGCTCGGCCTGAGGCTGTTGTCGTTGGTGCAAAGGCGCCAGGCGGATCGCCTGCGCCTACAGATGTCAAAGCCCCAGTGATTGCACCTATTCCCAAAGCTGAAATTAAGTTTGATGCAGATGCTGCACGCAAGAACTTAGAAGAAGCCATCCAAAAACTCAACGAGATGATGAAAGACAGTGGTCGCACACTGAGCTTCAGCATGGATGTGAAGTTGGGTCACCCTATTGTGTTTGTCAAAAACATGGCCAATGGTGAGGTGGTGCGTCAAATCCCCAGTGAAGTGGTGGTGCGTGTGGCGCATGGCATAGAAGACTTCAAAGGCTTGTTGCACAACGCAGCAGCCTAAGTGCACTGCTTGCATTCATATAGAGATATAGATGCAAGTAATTTCGTAAAGATTTTGTTTTTTTTCAAAAAAACGCTCAAGTAAAAACCAACCCTTCCGATTCACTGGCTATCAGGAACACAAATTCCTGTTTTATTTAACCCCTGTGACGGATCTTTAGGAGAAACACCATGACCGTAATCAACACCAACGTAAAAGCTCTCACTGCTCAAGCTTCTTTGAGCAATGTGGAGAAATTGACTGCTACGACCATGGAGCGTCTCTCCACAGGTCTGCGCATCAACAGCGCCAAAGATGACGCTGCTGGCTTGGCCATCACCAACCGCATGACATCGCAAATCCGTGGTTACGCAGTTGCCATCCGCAACTCTAACGACGGCATCTCGATGGCTCAAACTGCTGAAGGCGCGATGGGTCAAGTGACCAACATGCTGCAACGCATGCGTGAACTGTCTGTTCAATCAGCCACTGGCTCTTTGAATGCTGATGACCGTAAGTCGATCCAGCAAGAAGTTGACCAGCTCAAGGCAGAAATCGACAACGTGGCTAACAAGACCAACCACAACAACATCAACTTGCTCGACGGCAGCGCCGGCAAAATCGTGTTGCAAACTGGTGTGAACGCCAACGACACCATGAACATCGCTTTCGGTTCTGTGAAGACCAAAGACATCGGCATGGGCTCACGCGCTTCTTTGTCTTCTGTGGC
>Ga0213920_1000612_pt1 | contig 25457 bp, 19 predicted proteins | sample McNCre1117MG_FD_161054 | JGI IMG/M metagenome (GOLD analysis project Ga0213920, IMG submission 161054) | Freshwater microbial communities from McNutts Creek, Athens, Georgia, United States - 11-17 MG | ecosystem: Environmental > Aquatic > Freshwater > Creek | place: USA: Georgia | collected...
CTGGAATTGGTTACAACAACATCGTTTACATCTATGACACTAAAAGTAACAAACCAATCAACGGTGTAGTTCCTGTGCCGATTGACTTGAACAATAACGGAAAATTAGATCCAGACGAAGATTTTTATGGAGATATCAACGATGTAATTGCGGCTATTGTTGCCGGAAAATATCCTTCTCCGCCTGCAAGAGATTTGTATTATGTAACAGTAGGTAAGCCAAAAAATCCAATCGTAAAAGAATTCATTAAGTACATTCTTACTGACGGACAAAAATTTGTCACTGAAGCAGGTTACATTAAATTCTCAAAAGAGAAGTTAACCAAAGAATTAGAGAAATTAAAATAATTTAAGAATACACAATACTAATCCCAACTTATATTTTTTAAAATTGAAATTTCTAAGTTGGGTTTAAATCCAAATAAATGAAAAAATTTAGACTATTAAAAGATAGTTTCTTTAGTAAAATTTTCTTCATACTTACCATCCTATCAATATCCACTGTGTTGTTGCTAGGATTTGGTTTGTATTATAAGTCCATTCCAGTACTCAACAGTAACTCATTGAAAAACTTACTGTTATCTTCAGATTGGAAACCATTCAAAGAATCCTTCGGATTTTATTCCTATATTATGGGAACACTTTGGGTAACAGGTATCGCTTTACTAATTGCATTACCCCTATCGTTACTCACAGCCATATACCTTTCTGAATATGCGCCTTCAAAAATTAGAAAATCAGTACTGCCGTTAATTGAATTATTATCCGGAATTCCGCCGGTACTTTTTGGTGTTTGGGGAGGATTAGTCATCGTACCTTTAATTCAGGAAAAAATCGCACCCCATTTTGTCGAATTTTCTACGGGATATTCTGCTTTAGCAGGAGGGATTGTATTAGCCATTATGATTTTCCCGTTGATCATCAGCATCTTAATTGAAGTATTTAACAATATCCCACAAGAATTACGAGATGCTTCCTTGTCACTAGGAGCAACTCAATGGCAAACGATCAAAAAAGTGGTACTCAAACGTTCGGCAGAAGGTATCATTGCAGCCACCGTATTGGCAATTTCAAGAGCATTTGGAGAAACAATTGCCATTTTAATAGTCTGTGGAAATTTGGCACAAGTACCAAAAAATGTATTTGATTCGGTCTATCCTTTACCAGCACTTATTGCTAATAACTATGGCGAAATGATGTCCATCCCCATGTATGATTCTGCTTTGATGTTTGCTGCTTTACTACTTTTTGTCATCATCTTTTTATTTAATGCAGTGTCGAGAATCATTTTATTCCGAATCGAAAAAAGAAACAATTAAATCTAAAAAACATGAGAAAAATAGAAGAAAATATCGCTAAAGCCATCATGATTTTTAGCACATTGATTGTAAGTAGCACCTTATTCATGATATTGTATACCATTTTTTCAAAAGGAATTGGTTCGCTAAGTTGGGATATGGTATCCAAAATACCTGAAGGAGGATTTTATATCGGTAAAGGAGGCGGAATTTTAAATGCCATTATTGGCTCCATATATATCACCATTGGTTCAACCTTATTAGGACTTTTGGTAAGTCTTCCTATTGTGATTTATATTAATATCTACACTAAGAAAAATTCGTTATTAGCCAATATTACCCGATTAAGTTACGACATCCTTTTTGGGATCCCATCCATAGTTTATGGCGCATTCGGATTTGTGATTATGGTGTATTTTGGATTGAAAACTTCTCTATTAGCAGGAATTGTGACAGTGACTTTATTAATTATTCCTATTCTGGTTAGAGCCATAGACGAAGTCGTACGAGTGGTTCCTGAGGATATGAGTAATGCCGTTTATTCTTTAGGAGGAACCCGATATGAAACAGCTAAAATAATTCTTAGACAATCCATTCCAGGTATTGTAACAGCCATTTTACTTTCTTTTGGTAGAGCTATTGGTGATGCTGCTTGTGTACTTTTTACAGCAGGATTTACAGATAGTATCCCTACCTCACTAGATCAACCAGCAGCCACGCTACCCTTATCTATTTTCTTTCAATTGAGTAGTCCAATTGTAGAAGTTCAAAATAGAGCTTATGCTGCCGCAGTAGTTCTTACCATAATCGTTTTAATCATTAGCATTAGCGCAAAAATAGTTAGCAAAAACCTTTCAAAAAATAAAATATGATCATTCAACCACATATCAGTATTCAAGACCTTAATGTACACATTGGTGACAACCATATCTTAAAAAACATTAACATTGATTTTCCCGACAAAAAAGTAACCTCGCTAATTGGGCCTTCAGGTTGTGGAAAAACAACCTTGCTAAAAACCATGAACCGACTTTTAGATCGCCAAAATGATGTAAGAGTAGAAGGTAAAGTTTTAGTTGACGGTGAAAATATTTACGATCCAAAAGTAGAAGTAACTCACATTCGCAAAAAAATGGGGTTGTTATCTCAAAGACCTTTCCCATTGCCAATGAACATCTATGACAACATTGCTTATGGGCAACGCATCCATGGAAATAACAACAAGGCAGAATTAGATGAAATTGTAGAAAAATACCTTCGTGGTGTCAACCTTTGGGATGAAGTAAAAGACCGATTAAAATCACCTGCAACCCGTTTGTCAATTGGTCAACAACAACGTCTTTGTTTAGCAAGAGGGTTAGCGATTGAACCTGAAATTATTCTAGGTGATGAACCAACATCTGCCTTAGATCCTATTTCTACGCAACATATCGAAGAGTTATTTTTACAGCTAAAAGATAAATATACTATTGTATTAGTAACTCATATTTTACGTCAAGCTAGAAGAGTTTCCGATTATATTGGATTTGTGTACATGGGAGAAATTATTGAATTTGGTCCTACCGAAGAAATTTTGTTGAATCCTAAAGAGAAATTAACTAGAGATTATGTAAAAGGATTTTTGAGTTAATCAACAACAAATACTAAAATAAAAAGTCCCGATTTCTCGGGACTTTTATTTTAGTATTTGATCACATTCCACCATCCTCCATTCGTTGTTCACGCTTTTTCATTTCTTTTGGAAGTTTTTTCATAGCTGAAAAATCTTGTAACTTGTACGTTAAAGAAAACATAGCATATCTTTTCAAAATCGTATTCTCTTCATCGCGAATGGTAGTGGCCGAAATCGTTCTTGAAAAACTTTGATTTTGGTTTAAAACATCATATACTTTAACTTTAGCAATCATGTTTTTATTGTAAAAACTATATGAAAGACTGGTATTCCATAGATAAAAATCTTTTTTAAATCCACTTGCAATTCTTGAATTGTAGTTGTATCCGAAATCATTTCCAAAAATCCAATTCTTAGGAAAATAACTCGTGGTTTGTAAATTTATTCTATGTACTACATTAGAACTAGCATTAGTAGCATAATTAGAATATTGAGACTCGCTATAAGACAAATTATACGAAGGAGATAGTACTAACACATCTCCATATTCATAATTCAAATATACTCTTGGAGTAATTCCTAATGATTTTGCATCATACAAAATACCGTTGGTAAACCCTTTATCTAAAGAATAATTAGCACTAAAACCTAGTCCATATCTCAATACATGAGCATCATTTTTTATAGACTGATTCCAGTTTCCTCCTAAGGAAGTAGTGTAGGTCCCTGAAATATTCTCATAAGTAGTGCTCTTTTTTCTATTCGCATCATAGGTAGAAATAGAAACTATTTCGCTATTATAATAATCTCCTTTCAAAAACAAGCTATAGCCTGAACGTGTGCGAAAATCAAAATTTCTAAAATTGATAGTCATACTATGTTGTTTATTTGGATTTAGATTCGGATTTCCAATTACCGTGTTGAGCGGGTTAGCTAAATTTTCAACAGGAAGCAATTGAGTATAGGAAGGCAGTGTATTAATAAAATCATACGCTATGGTAATAAATTTAGAACGACGAAACTTATATCTAATTTGTGCCCTCCCGTATGGTAGGCTATATTTATTATTTAAATCCAATTCATTATTCATGTACGATGAATGGTTATTAAAAGCAATAAAAGAAACATTCGAATTTAGATTAAATGTAAATTTACTTTTCTCAAAAGTCAACCCAATTTTTGGACTAATCGTATTTTGAACCGAATGAACATAATTAGACAAGGATGGATTTATAATCGTATACGATTGAGTATTGGTATCAAAATCAAGAGCCTTAGTCTCTTTCATCTCTTTTTCCCAGTCAAAATCAGCTCCAAAACGTATACGCAAAGAATCGGTAACTGGCTCAGTATATTCGAATTCAGCGGAATACGAATCAGAGGTGTTTTGACCCGTATTTTTTTGATTTCGTTCATCATTAGGTCTTCCATCTTGATAAAAAATAGTTTTAGATTGGATTAATCCGTCTGAATAACTGTTTGAATTAGCATTATTTAAAACAAGACTGAAGTTTCTGGATTTTTTTTGGAAAGCTTTATTAAAATTTAGAGTATTCCCAAAATTCATCGCATTATTTTCTCTAGATGACTTTGAATTACTCTCATTCAAAAGCAACTCATTTTCATCTCTTGACATGGTAGATGCAACAGAATTACTACTCCCTTTGGATTGATTAAATTTTGGAGAGAAAAATAGCCTAGTGGTTGGATTTATTTTGTAATCAAAATCAAAATTAAATTTATGATCGGTATTTTCATCCTTTGTATTTGAATTTGATTCTGTTGAAAAATTTCCTGTCGGTAATAAATTAGTTTGTTTAGACTTACTTATATTTTCGGTTAAATTATTTGCAAAAGAGTAACTCCCTGAGCTATCAAAATTTTTAAACCACTCATCAATATAATTAACTCCTGCGATATTAGATCGTGTAATTCCTTTTCCGCTACTACTCCCCCTACTACTTCCTCTTGTATTCCTTCCTCCTCCCATACTATCAAATACTTCATCCATAGAGAATCCTGTCGAATTAATATTATTGGAAGATGCTAAAAAACTTATTTTTTGTTTGTTATTAAATAGATTCATCACAAAACTACTTTCATAGCGATCATCGGTACCATACCCTCCTAAAAACTTTGAAAAGAAACCTTTATTTTTCTTTTCATCAATTGTTAAGTTTATCGTGGAATTCTCTGAAGCAGCATCTTGTTTTGATAATTCTTCTTTTTTAGTCTTAAAATCAGAAACCTGTACTTTACTAATTATTTCTGCTGGGAGATTTTTTAAAGCCATAGCCCCATTTTTATCAAAAAAAGCTTTACCATTTACCAAAAACTGTGTCACTTCTTTACCATTTACTGTAATTTTCCCATCATTATCTACTTCAAATCCGGGTAATTGTTTCAAAAGTAATTCTACATTAGCATCAGGTCGAACTTTAAATGATGATGCATTAAACTCTAGTGTGTCTTTTTTAATTCGAATTGGAGGGGCTTCACTCTTAACTACTACTCCTTCTAATGCTGTTGCATTTTGCAACAAATATAATTTTCCAAAGTCTTTATTTTCAAGAACCCCCTTTTGTTCCTCTACATAAGGTTGATACCCCATATAACTCACTTTTAAAAAAACAGGCTTATCTGTTTTTTTTGTAACCATTTTAAAAACCCCACTTTTGTTTGTATTGGTAAACTCTATTACTGTCGAATCTTTAACATTAGAAACATAAACAGTAGCCGATTCTAATGGAAGTTGTGTATTGATATCCAAAACAGTCCCAGAGATTGTGGCGGTATTTTGTCCATTAGAAAAATAAAAACAAAATAATAAAATAAAAGAATAGTACAGTTTAGACATCAAATTTTGATTTATAATAAAAGAAAGGTAAGACACCTAAATACGTAAAAGGTTTAACTCCTTTATAAAGAAATAACGTATTTAATTCATTATTTGTAATCGATTACATTTTTTAAAATATCTCATCATAAAAAAGTCCCGATTTCTCGGGACTTTTTTGTTATTTTTCTCTAATATAAATATCGATTGGCACTCCTGAGAAGTCCCATTTTTCTCTGATTTTGTTTTCCAAATATCTTTTGTATGGTTCTTTTACATATTGAGGTAGGTTAGCAAAGAATACAAACTGAGGCGTTTGTGTTGGCAACTGCATACAATATTTAATTTTGACATACTTACCTTTGGTTGCAGGTGGCGGATAGGCTTCAATCACTTTCAACATAAACTCATTGAATTTAGAGGTTGGAATACGCTGTTGTCTACTTTCATACACCTGAACCGTTGCTTCTAAAGCTTTTAACAAACGTTGTTTGGTCAAAGCCGAAACAAAAAGAATAGGCACATCGGTGAAAGGCATTAATTCTTTTCTAATTTTTTCTTCGTAATCGCGGGTTGACATGGTGTCTTTTTCAACCAAATCCCATTTGTTTACCAAAATCACAACCCCTTTACGGTTTTTCTCAGCCAACCAAAAAATACTTTGGTCTTGACCTTCAAATCCACGAGTAGCATCAATAATTAAGATACACACATCGGCATGTTCAATTGCTCTAACGGAACGCATTACCGAATAAAATTCTAAATCTTCTTTTACCTTCGCTTTACGACGAATTCCAGCCGTATCCACTAAGTTGAACTCAAATCCAAAACGATCAAATTTAGTGTCAATGGCATCACGTGTCGTTCCTGCAATATCGGTAACAATGTAACGGTCTTGACCAATTAAAGCATTGATAAAACTAGACTTACCCGCATTAGGACGTCCTACTACTGCAAAACGAGGTAAGGTCACTTCTTCTTCCGTTGGTTCTGGTTTTACAGGGAAAGCGTCAATCAAAGCATCCAATAAATCTCCCGTTCCACTTCCAGATATACTGGCAAAAGTGAAATAATCTCCTAAACCTAGGTTATAAAACTCTACTGCATCTTTTTCACGCATGGCATTATCTACCTTATTCACGGCTAATAATACTGGTTTAGTCACTTTTCGAAGTAATTTTGCCACAGCATCATCCATAGGAGTAATACCTTCTTCCACATCCACCACAAAAATGATTACATCCGCTTCATCAATAGCTAGTTCTACTTGTTTGCGAATTTCTCCCTCAAAAATATCGTCCGATCCACGAACATATCCACCCGTATCAATTACTGAAAACTCTTTTCCATTCCATTCACTTTTTCCGTAGTTTCTATCACGGGTTACCCCTGAAACTGAATCTACGATAGCTTCTCTTCTTTGGATCAATCGGTTAAAAAGGGTCGATTTTCCTACGTTAGGTCTTCCTACTATGGCTACTATGTTATTCATAATCTAATTTGAAATATTTTGCAAAGGTACGCTATTATTTTATATGCTACTATTGTGGTGCGTGAAGGATAGTAGTGAAAATCCTTTTTAAGTTGACTGAGGTTCTCGAAGGCAACTTAAAAAGATTGAAACGGATAGCCTGACCCTTGTGGTCACGCCAAAAAATTATTGGTTGTACCCAAAACGTTTTAGCATATTGGCATTGCTTCTCCAATTTTTATTGACTTTAACGTACAATTCGATATGGATTTGTTTGCCAAAGAATTTCTCTAAATCGGCACGGGAATCCATTCCTACTTTTTTCAAAGCGGCACCTTTGTGACCAATGATAATTCCTTTTTGGGTATCGCGTTCTACCATAATTAAGGAACGAATGCGAATGATGTTCTCATCTTCAAAGAATTCCTCGGTCACGATTTCTACCGCATACGGAATTTCTTTGCTGTAATTCAATAAGATTTTTTCTCGAATGGTTTCGTTCACAAAGAAACGTTCCGGTTTATCCGTCAACTGGTCTTTTGGATAATAAGCTGGCGATTCGGGTAACAATTCAATAATACGTCCAAAAACTTCAGGCACATTGAAATTTTTCAAAGCTGAAATCGGAAAAATTTCGGCATTAGGCACTTTGGCTGTCCAAAAAGCCACTTGCTCTTCTAATTGTTCTTGATTCGAATTATCGATTTTGTTCAACAACAACAATACTGGAATTTTGGCGTGTATAATTTTATTAAAAAAGGCATCGTCTTTTAACTCTTGTTCGCCAATTTCGACCATATAAATCAAAATATCCGCGTCTTCAAAAGCCGACTTTACAAAGTTCATCATTGATTCCTGCATTTCATAAGCGGGTTTAATGATTCCAGGTGTGTCTGACAAAACCAATTGAAAATCTTCTCCATTTACGATTCCTAAAATTCTATGACGAGTCGTTTGTGCTTTAGAAGTGATAATAGACAATCTTTCACCAACGAAAGCGTTCATCAAGGTTGATTTTCCTACGTTTGGATTTCCAATGATGTTTACAAAACCTGCTTTGTGTGCCATTTAATGCGATTTAATTTTTTGCAAAGGTAGTTATATCAAGCTAATAGAAGAAATAAAAGATTTTTTAATTTTTTTTGTTGCAATAGTCGATTTTCGTTGTATATTTGCACTCGAAACATCGCGGGATAGAGCAGTAGGCAGCTCGTCGGGCTCATAACCCGAAGGTCACAGGTTCGAGTCCTGTTCCCGCTACTAAGACAAACCTCAAAAGCAATTTTGAGGTTTTTTTTATGCTTTTTATTCCTTTAGAAGAATTTTCTCAAAATTCACAATATAAAAATCTTGCTTTTAACTAAAAATTAATAGTCGTTGTATTTTATTCTACCTAATAAACTTTAATTTTAACGATTATGAAAAATAAGAGTACAAAAGGTTTTTTCTTTAAGTCCTACGAAGCTCCATTTGAGACTCCGTTTGAAAAACTGTTTAAAATTTTTAAAGAGTTAATCACTCATACGTCTGGAGATTTTGACGAAGCTATCGATTGGTTACGCCAATTGGATGTGGAATACAAATTGACCGACTCCAACTATACTATTGATGATTTTATCGAAGATTTAAAGAAAAAAGGCTACATCAAAGAAGAAGGCGATGGAAGCGGAAACTCGGGGACAAAAATAACCGCTAAAACAGAACGCGCCATACGTCAACAAGCACTGGATCAAATTTTTGGAAACCTGAAACAATCCAAAACCGGAAGTCACAATACCAAAGCTACAGGAAAAGGCGACGAACAAACAGGAGAATTTAGAGAATATCGCTTTGGTGATGGATTAGACAACATTTCAATTACCGAAAGTTTGCGTAATGCTCAAATCAATAATGGACTAGACGAATTCAAACTCACAGAGAACGATTTGATTGTGGAAGAGTCCAAATTCAAAGCGCAAATGAGTACGGTTTTAATGATTGACATCAGTCACAGTATGATTTTGTATGGTGAAGACCGAATTACCCCTGCCAAGAAAGTAGCCATGGCGTTAGCCGAACTAATCACCACTCGCTACCCAAAAGACACCATTGATATTCTTGTTTTTGGCAACGATGCCTGGTCGATCAAAATTAAAGATTTGCCGTATTTACAAGTAGGGCCTTATCATACCAATACTGTTGCAGGATTGCAATTAGCGATGGACATACTGCGCAGAAAACGAAATACCAACAAACAAATTTTCATGATAACTGATGGAAAACCAAGTTGTGTTAGAGAGAAAAACGGCGACTACTACATGAACAGTAATGGCTTAGACCCCTATATCACTGAACAATGTTACAATCAAGCGGCACAGGCTCGAAAATTACACATTCCCATTACCACCTTTATGATTGCGAATGATCCGTACCTTCAACAATTTGTAAATCAGTTTACCGAAGCCAATCAAGGAAAAGCGTTTTATACCGGCTTAAAAGGTTTGGGAGAAATGATTTTTGAAGATTACGAGACCAATCGAAAAAAGAAAATTAATTAGATAATTGAACTCTATTATGACAATACAAAATATACACACATTAGGTGAATTAAAACGCTACGGCTACCAATCAAAAAATATAAAAGACGAATTACGAGACAACCTTCGCAACAAAATTAAAGCGGGAGAAGCTGCTTTTGAAGGCGTTCATGGATTCGAAAATACGGTTATTCCTGAATTAGAACGTGCCATTTTATCCCGACACAACATCAATTTATTAGGACTTCGTGGTCAAGCCAAAACACGCATGGCACGCAAAATGATTGAATTACTAGACGAATACATTCCAGTAGTGGCGGGTTCCGAAATTAACGACGATCCGTTTCATCCTATTTCCCGTTTTGCTAAAGATCTAATTGCCGAAAAAGGAGATGCTACTCCGATACAATGGTTGCACCGTTCTGAACGATTTTTTGAAAAATTAGCTACTCCTGATGTTACCGTTGCAGATCTTATAGGTGATATTGATCCAATAAAAGCAGCGACATTAAAACTGTCTTATGCTGATGATCGTGTGATTCATTTTGGTATGATTCCAAGAGCCAATAGATGTATTTTTGTAATTAATGAGTTACCTGATTTACAAGCCCGAATTCAAGTAGCCTTGTTTAATATTTTACAAGAGGGTGATATTCAAATACGTGGATTCAAATTACGGTTAGCTTTAGACTTACAATTTATTTTTACAGCAAATCCTGAAGATTACACCAATCGTGGTAGTATTGTAACTCCCCTTAAAGATAGAATTGGTTCTCAAATTCTAACGCATTATCCAGAAACTGTTGCCATTGCACGCACAATTACCCAACAAGAAGCAAAGTTGCTAAACCAACAATCCGAGACGATTCACGTACCATCTTTAGCGAAAGATTTGTTAGAGCAAATTAGTTTTGAGGCGAGAGAAAGTGAATATATTGATAGTAAAAGTGGCGTTAGTGCTCGATTGAGTATTACTGCTTACGAAGTTTTATTAAGTACGGCAGAACGCAGAGCGCTACAATCTGGAACCGAAACTACCACCGTTCGATTATCAGACTTTATGGGAATTATCCCAGCCATAACGGGTAAAGTCGAATTAGTCTACGAAGGGGAACAAGAAGGAGCTGCTGCCGTTGCACAACATTTAATTGGCGATGCTATACATACTTTCTTTCCAGCATTTTTTCCAAAAATCGAAAAATTAGAACGCGATGCAGAGTCGAGTCCTTATGCCCAAGTATTGGAATGGTTTTTTGCTGAAACAGGTTTCGAATTACTGGATGATGCATCTGACGAGGTATATAAACAAACCTTAGACTCCATTCTTCCATTAAATGATTTAATTGAAAAATACCAAGCTGATTTTCCAATAGAAGACCGCTACTTTTTAAAGGAATTTATTTTATGGGGATTGGTTGAATACGATAAACTAAACAAAGATCGTTTCGATAAAGGCTACCAAATTAAAGACTTGTATAGTAACTATATCAATAAGTTAAAATAAATAAGACCAAGTATACTTCTGCTATCAACTTGGAATTAGAAATAGTAAAAAACAAAAAAACCTCAAGATTAGTCTTGAGGTTTTTTTGTAAAATACTCTTTTATTCTATTTATTTTAACTGTTTCGCAGTATCTTTCCTTCTCCAATAATTTGCCAATAACGACCCTGAAATGTTCATCCAAGGACTAAAAATAGCTGCGGCTAGTCCTACTGTGGCTAATTTACCCATTGCGCCCGCTAAGCCCGAGGCCATTCCTCCGTTTTGCAAACCTACTTCAAGAGCAATTGTTCTACTGGAATTTGTATCAAATCCTAATGCACGACTGATCCAATACCCAAAAGTATAGCCTAATGTATTGTGTAAAATGGAAGCGATGAGAATTAATATCCCTATAGACAAAATATTTTCTCTACTTGCCGCAGTCGTAACCGTAGTAAAATAGACAATTCCAATCATAGAAACTACGGGCATAAAAGTATGAATTTTAGTTCTCCATTGAACCAAATGATAATATACCACTCCAACAATAATAGCTCCAAAAATAAAATTGGTCAGTTCTAAAAGTAAAATCGTTGTGTCTGAACATAGTCCAATTACTACCTGCCAAAATCCAATTGAAACGATTAGCCCTACAAGTGCTAAAACAAAAAGAATATTCACTTTTTTTCTCAATTGCATTGACCCATTCAAATACGCATCATACAACAATGCCGCTCCTATTGGAACTATTACTATTTTAATAATTTCGACACACATATTCAAAAAACTAACCTCAACATAGGTTCCTGCCAACTGTTGCATCATTAAAGGCGTCATTATAGGAGCTAACAATGTTGAAACAGCTGTAACTGTCACCGAAAGAGGCAAATTTGCTCGGGCAATAAAAACCATTACATTAGAAGCTAAGCCACTTGAACAAGAACCTATAAGAATGATTCCTGCTGCAATCTCAGGTTCAAAATGAAAGATCTTAGTCAATAAATAACCTACCCCTGGCATAATAGTAAAATGACATAGTATTCCAACTAAAACACCTTTTCCCATGGTTTTAACACCATAAAAATCGCGTATGCTCATCTGAGTTCCCATACCAAACATTACCATTTGAACCACAATAAGCAACAACCATTTATTTCTTAAGTCAAAATCGCCCCAATGTAAAAAAGCGGAGGGATAAACCATTCCACAAGTAATAGCAACCAGAATCCAAGCAGTATATTGATAACTTTTTAGCGCCTCTACTGAACCAATCCCTACAGCTAAAGCTACTACACTCAATACAGATAATGGTGCAGTACTGTTTTCCCAATCCAATATTAATGACATTATGAGTAACAAGGCGGCTATTAACCCTATCCACAACGTATATTTTTTGATTTGTGCTACCATACCGTTACAATTGCTTACTTAAATAAGCCATCGCAATTTCTGGACTGGCTAAGATTGGTACTTTTTTATCTTCAGGCGCTAATTGACCCACTACCCTCGCCATAGATGCTTGTGCCAAAACAATGACATCTACTTGTCCAGACAATTCTTTTAAAGCCAAAGCCACCATTTCGTCATGAATTTCAGGCTTCCCTCCCATTAGCGCATCAAAAGCACCTTCACATAAACGTGCTGTCAATTCTATTTCTTTTCCCGCCAAAATAGCTCTTCTTTGAACAAGATCAGCTGTGGGCTCTAAGGTAGTAGATAGCGTGGCAACGACTCCTATTTTTGTCCCCATCTGAACGGCCTGATCTGCCATCGGTTGATCTACTCTTAAAACAGGAACTTTTGTCAATAAATCTGCCGTCTCAACCGCGCTCCCAATTGAGGAGCAGGTTACCATAATGTAATCAGCTCCAGCAGCCTCAGCTGAACTAACATAATCCACAACTCTTCTGGAAGTATCCGGAGTTAATTGACCTCGTTCAATCGTATTTTTAATTAAACTATCATCAACAATATTATAGACGATAAGATCTTTATCACCTAAAAATTGATTGACCAAATCCTGAAAAACGGGAACTAATGTTGCCGATGTATGAACTAAAGCTAATCTTTTTGACATTTTTATTTTTTTTAAGTATTTAAAATTTAAATCGTAATTCTCCCTTTCTCTAACGCACCAAAATAAGTTGCATCACCTACTTGTCCGCCTTTCAAATTAATTTCAATTTGATCTACAGGTGATCCAGGCGCATAAGCCCTACACATAGGAGATCCCACAAAAACAGGTGCTATCATTTCTACTGCAGCAATCCTTAACTCTCGTGCAACATAACTTGAAGTATCCCCCCCAGCAATAATCAATCTTTTAACAGGTACTTGACGTAACGCCTCCCATGCCACTTGACCCAAAATTTTTCCAAATCGTTTAGCTGTTTGAGAACGTATTTCAAGATCATTCCATCCTTTTTGCTCAAAAAATTGCTTAGTCTCTTTAACCCTCAAATCTTCAGGGCCTTTGGCTGTGTGTAAAATAACACTGTGACCTTTTTTTAAATAGTCAACCATTTTTTGCTGGTATTCAGCAATTTTATTTGATTCGATAGTATCATTTTCTAATGCAGCAACTTCAATAGGTATTTCTTCAAACCCATTGGCTAATGCCCAATCAATTTGAGAGGCTGTTATTGGCGACACGCTTCCAGAAAGTACCACGATAGGACTACATTCCGATAACTTTTCCCAACTATCTCTTGGTTTCAATCTTCCTTTTTGCGTCCAAAAATCGCCTAAAGCTTTTTCAATTCCAGAGGATCCGACAGAAAAAAGTGATTGATTCTTTGATGCATAACTATCAATAACTTCACCTATTTTAACCATTTGAGATTTATACATAGCGTCAAAAAAAATAATCGTTTTTCCTGAAACTACTTCATTGTCAATTTTTTCTTTTATTTCATTACTATGTTTATCCAAATCTATTAAGTCAATTAACCCCATGGATTGTTGAATTTGTTTGGACAAATGCATCCGTAAATCACTTTCATTTGCTGGTGTGATGGGATGTTTACTCATTGAGGGATGTCTATCCAATCTATAAATTTCACCTTGACTCCCAATACCCATTCGAGCAAAAAGATGACCAAAAGCCGAATACCTCCCTAAGTTAGGAGCTGCTACAAGAACAGGTGTGAATTTAGCATTAAAAATCGTAGTCCCTAGTTGAATCGCTGTACCAATATTACCAATTTCTGGTGAAGAATCAAACGTAGAACACACTTTATAGTGCACATGACGTGTTCCCAATTCTTTAATACATTGAAAGGCTTGACGAAGTTCCTGTTCCATCTCAAACGGAGACATCGATCTTGTCATTCCTGCTATACCTATAGCATCTAAACCTTGAAACTGACTTAATAATTCTGGGGTAGGATGATCTAAAAAAAGTACCGTTTTTGCACCTGCACGGCTTAAAAACTCTAATGCATCTGTTGACCCCGTAAAATCATCTCCATAAAAAGCCAATAAAATAGATTCCGGTTGTGACATTAGTCTTGATTTCCAAATTTAACAACTGATTCTCCAAACTCCTTGTATTGTCTTCGAGCATCTTCAAAACTCAATCCTTCAACAGCAGCACCCCATGCTTGATGCAATGCTCTCACTCCACCAGCTGGCCCTGAAGGATGTGCCATAATACCACCACCAGCCATATAAAGCAAGTCCGTCGTTTGAGTTCGTTTATATGTTTCAAAAGCCTGACCTCCCCATTGACCAGAAGAAACTACTGGAATAACGGATTCGCTATTCAAAAATGGAGTATGACAGGATTGAATCGACCTTACCACAGAATCATCTGATTCCCAAAATTTATTTTTGATTCCATTAACATGCATTTGATCTACACCTGCTAATCGCCAAATTTTATTATAGGCTGGAAAATTAATCCCCAATAGCGGGTGTCTGTTTAGCATCCCCCATCCATTTCGATGTCCGTGAATGGACAACTCTCCCCAATCACAAACTTGTTTTACGCCAGACCATCCCACACTATTAATACTCATCATCGCACAAGTTCCACCTGCCTTAACTACGGTTTCATAATTGGATTTCATTGTTTCTAAATCACCCGTTATATTGAAAGCATACATGATTTTTTTTCCTGTTTTATCAGCAAAATCATTAATCACTCTCATAATCTGTTCCACTCGAACAGCAAAATGAGAATTTGCAGACGAAGCTAACAATTCGTCATCTTTAATAAAATCAATTCCTGCTTCGGCTAAAGTTTGCACCAAATTAGCTGTATATTCTGGTGTTAAACCAACACTAGGTTTAATTATTGTGCCTATCATTGGTCTCTCAGGCCCTACATTAGCCAATGATTTTGTTCCTTTCATTCCAAATTGAGGCCCTTTGAAATAATTTCCATAAGAAGCTGGTAATTCAAAATCATCTAATTTTAATCCTGTAAATTGGCGCAACTCATACAAATTACCTTGAAGTGTGGATATTAAGGTTGGGATATTATATCCAAAATTTTCTATCGACCAAGAAACAGTCACTTTAGCTCTTTTATAAACTTTATTATCAATTATTTCTCCTGGCAAACTTGGTTTAGTCAATTCCTCTAATAATTCAATTTGCTCTACCCTTGCTGCAAATCGATTTTTAAGTTCAGCCGTTTCACCTGGTACTGAAACAAAAGTGCCACTCGATTGTTCTCCTGCCAAAACTGCTGCTGCTTGTTCTACCGCATAAGGAGTTTCTATAAGATATGTTGCTATTATTCTTTCCATTAAAATAAAGTTAATTGTCAAATTTACACTTATTTTTTGTAAAATTGTAGTTTATAAACAAAAAGATAATTACATTTAACTTTTCAATTTTAATTTTAGCTCCTTTTTCTTGAACTATTATTAAGGTAAATTGTTGAAATTAATCAACCTAACTGATACAGTTTCGTAAAAAATCGAATTGTATTACCAATTACTAAGTAAAAAATACACCAAATGCAAAAACGATTCTCAGGTGTCGTAGTACCAATGATTACCCCGCTTAATCAAAACTTAACCATTGATGCACAAGCTGTAAAAAAAATCATCAGCCAGTTTGACCAAAACAATATTCATCCTTTAGTATTGGGTACAACTGGCGAATCAAGCTCAATTAGCTTAATCGAGAGCCTAAAACTTGTAGATGCTGCTATAAAATCGAAAGGAATAAATCAACATATTTATGCGGGATTGGTAGGGAATCAAGTTGACGAACTAATTGATAGGGGAAATCAATATATTGAACTTGGGGTTGATTGTGTAGTAGCAACACTCCCCTCTTATTATACTCTTTCACCTTCAGAAATGACACTTTTTTATCAAACTCTAGCTGATAAAATAAACGGCCCATTGATGATTTACAATATAAAAGCTACAACACAAATGTCTATTCCATTTGATGTAGTTGTCAATTTAGCAAATCATCCTAATATTTGGGGGTTAAAGGATTCTGAAAGAGATTATGAAAGAATGGAAACATTTATCAAAGTATTTAAAGACATGGATGATTTTTCATATTTCTGCGGTTGGGGAGCTCAAAGTGCCTCTAGCTTAAAGTTAGGAGCTGATGGTATCGTACCTAGTACAGGAAACTATGTCCCGGAAATGTACCATGATTTATATCAAGCGGCTTTAAAAAATGATTGGGAACAATGTGAAAAATTCCAAGAAGCAACTGATGAAATAGCTACTCTTTACCAAAAAGACAGAACATTAGGAGCTTCTTTGGCACAACTAAAAGCACTAATGCATGAAAAAAACATGTGTAACAAAACCATGATGCCTCCTCTAACTGAGGTAATTTGAATGAACCAAATACAATAAATAAATAAATTAACTAACCAAAACCACAAATTATGCATAACATTCATTGGATTGATATAACTATTGTCATCATCTCAGTAATACTAACACTAGGGGTTGGATTTTACTTTGCTAATAAACAAAAAAGTTCGCAATATTATTTTGCAGGTGGAAATGATATTCCTGCATGGGCTATTGGAATGTCAATATTTGCAACACTTATTAGTAGCGTTACTTTTTTAGCTTATCCAGCTGCATCTTACAAATCCAATTGGATTTTATTAGTACAAGGCTTAATGGTTCCAATTATTTTAGTGGGTTTCATTTGGTTTATAGTTCCTTTATTTAGAAAGGTAATCCGATTAAGTACTTATGAATACTTTGAACGCCGTTTCGGTCGATTTGCAAGAATGTACAGCTCTATTGCCTTTATCTTAACTCATTTTTCAAAAATGGGAACAGTTTTATATTTAGTAAGTCTAGCTTTAACCGATTTAACTGGTATTCCAATCACTATGTATATTATTTTCCTAAGCATCGCTATCATTGCTATATCCTTTTTAGGAGGAATGGAAGCAATCATATGGATGGATGTAATACAAGGTTTTTTACTAATTGGAGGAGGCCTGCTTTGTTTAGGAATCTTATTATTTCAATCTGCTGGCGGTCCTGTCGAGGCGTTAAGTCAAGCATTTGAAATGAAAAAAATTGATGTTGGTCCCTATGATTTCACCTTTTCTGAACTGACTTTTTGGGTAATGATAATCAACGGAGCTTTTTATGCTTTACAAAAATACGGCACTGATCAAACTATCGTTCAACGTTATTTAACAGCTAAAAGTGATAAAGAAGCTAAAAAAGCAGCCTATATTGGAATACTATTCAGTGTGCCAATTTGGACATTGTTTATGTTGATTGGCTCTTTATTGTATGTGTTTTACAACTCTGGGAACGCAATACTTCCTGAAGGAATAAAAGCTGACCAAGTATTCCCTTATTTCATTAGCACCGAACTTCCTGTAGGTGCCATTGGATTAGTTTTAGCAGGTTTAATTGCCGCGGCTATATCTACCCTAGACGCAGATTTAAACTGCTTAGCAGCTATTGGGGTTGAAGATTTCTATGAAAAATTAAAACCTAATTGCACCGATAAAGAACGACTATTTATGGGTAAATTACTTGTTTTAATTGCTGGGTTAGCAATGACATTTGTTGCTCTTTTATATGTATCATGGGAAGGAGAAGGTGTTTTAGGGGTTGTCTTTGAACTATATGCCATCTTCTCTGCGGGGGTAGTTGGAATTTTCTTACTTGGGTTATTTTCTACTAGAGCCAACAAACAAGGACTTTTAGTTGGTCTTATTTCATGCATACTATTTACCGCCTATGCTGTATTGACAACAACAGATATTGATAATCAAATTATACTTGATTTAGGAGAATACAATTTTCCTCATCATAAATACATGTTAGGTGTGTATAGTCATCTAATTGTTTTAGTTGTAGGTTATTTTGCGAGTTTTTTCTTTAAGTCCGAAAAAGTTGATGAAGAGCTTACAATTTATGGGTATTTAAAAAACAGAAAAAAACATTTATAGTACACAAATAATAAAATGAAGTCAATAACATTATTACAGCCTCCAAAAATTGTTTTTGGAGAAAACTCTCTTTTAGAATTAAGAGATGACACTATCATAAATTTGTCAGAAAAAATACTTTTTTTGATTGCTTCACCCCTGATAGAAATACTTTCTGAAACAATAAAAAATATTGAGGCTTCGGGAAAAAGAATTCAATTGATCGAATATGATTTTCCTGGAGAACCCACTTTTTCGCAGTTCAATTCACTCCTAAAAATGACCTTCGGCTTCAATCCTGATTGTGTCATTGGTGTTGGTGGAGGAAGTGTATTAGATTGTGCTAAACTATTGGCCGCTCTAATTGAAAATGAACAAAATTTAGATGACATAGTAGGGATAGGGTTGCTCAATGGTAGAACTAAAAAATTAATTTGTGTACCAACCACTTCTGGAACAGGTAGCGAGATGTCTCCTAACGCTATTTTGTTAAATGAAAAAATCGATGCAAAAAGTGGAATAATAAGCCCTTACTTAGTCCCTGATGCCTGTTATATTGATCCCGTATTAACAATTAGTTTACCAAAAAAACTTACTGCTGAAACTGGAATTGATGCACTCTCACATTGTATTGAAGCATACACTAATAAATTTTCTCACCCAGCGGTTGATACCTACGCTTTGAGAGGGATTGAATTAATTGCTAAAAACATTGTAAATGTATACGAAAACGGAAAAGACCTTGATGGGCGTTCTGCATTGGCACTTGGTTCCATGTATGGAGGATTATGTCTTGGGCCAGTAAACACATCTGCCGTTCATGCGTTATCCTACGGATTAGGAGGAAAATTCCATATACCGCATGGATTAGCTAATGCAATATTAATGCCTGAAGTATTAAAATTCAATCTTTCATCTAATCCAAAACGACATGCGGAGGTGGCTAGAGCTTTAGGAATAACAATTGATGGTACAGACGAAGAAATTGCCTTAGCGGGTATTGAAAAGCTAGAAAATATTTCTAAAGCATGTAATATTCCTCAACGTCTCACGGAAATTGGTATCACTGAAAAAATTATTCCTGAATTAGCTGATATAGCAATGAATGTAACCCGTTTACTTAAAAATAATCCTAGAGAATTAACCCGAGAAGATGCAATTATAATTTATACGAATCTACTTTAAAAAACAAAATCAATGAAACCCAAAATTGGAATTTCGATGGGTGATCCAGCAGGAATAGGCCCAGAAATCATTATTAAAACTTTAGCATTAAATCAAGTATACTCGCAATGCAACCCTTTAGTTGTGGGAGATGCTGCTGTTTTAGAACGAGAAGCCAAAGCACTAAATAGTACTATAACTATTAACTCTATACAAGCTGTAAATGAGGCAAAATTCACACCAGGGATTATTGATGTTTACGATTTAAAAAATGTCAATCTTAATGAATTACAGCCTGGTGTTGTATCTGCTATGGCTGGTAAAGCAGCATTTGAAGCAGTGGTAAAAGTAATTGAACTCGCATTGGCAAACGAAATTGATGCAACTGTAACCGCTCCTCTAAACAAAGAATCTATTCATAAAGCAGGACATCATTTTTCTGGTCATACCGAAATTTATGCTCACTACACAAATACCTCAAAATATGCCATGCTATTGGCAGATGAAAATTTTAGAGTAATTCACGTAAGCACTCATGTATCACTTCGCCAAGCATGTGATTTATGTAAAAAAGACCGTGTCATCGAAGTCATCAGTTTATTAAATGAAGCATGTTTAAAATTAGGTATTAAAAAACCTAAAATTGCAGTGGCAGGATTAAATCCGCATGCCGGAGAAAATGGTCTATTCGGAGAAGAGGAAATCACCGAAATCATTCCTGCTATAGCACAGGCAAACCAGCTTGGGATAAACGCTGAAGGACCATTCCCCCCAGATACTATGTTTGTAAAAGCAGTACAAGGAAAATTTGACGGGTGTGTAGCAATGTATCACGATCAAGGACATATTCCTTTCAAATTAGAAGGTTTTAAATGGGATAATGAAAAACAGACTATGAAAAGTGTAAAGGGAGTAAATATAACTCTTGGACTTCCAATAATTCGTACATCTGTCGATCATGGTACCGCTTTTGAGATTGCCGGAATGGGAATTGCCTCTGCTGATGCCATGATGGTAGCAATAGATTATGCAATCGTAATGGCAAAACACAGAAAAAAATGATTACTGTTATAGCAGATGATTTAACTGGTGCAGCTGAAATAGCAGGAGTATGTATTCGATACGGATTGGATGTAGCTTTTGGGATTGATTCTATTCCCCAAAAAAAAGCTGCCGTTAGTATCATTGCTACTGATTCTCGTTCTAAAACAGAAGACGAAGCCTATCAAATCCATTTGCAATTAGCAAATCTTATTATTAGTAATCCCGAAAATCAAATTCTATTCAAAAAATGTGATTCGGCACTCAGAGGACATGTACTTACTGAACTTAAAGCTCTTTCTATAGCCAATCAAAAAAACCAAATACTACTACAACCTTGTAACCCTTCTGCACAACGATGCATTCGCAATGGTTCTTATTGGATTGAAGAGCATTTAATTGAAACTACAGGATTTGCTCATGATCCTGATTTTCCTGCAACTAGTTCTACTGTAGAAAAACTCATCATTCGCAACACTCCAATAAATGAAGTTACAATAGTTTGTGGCACTCCTAATAAATCCCATTGGGAAGGCATCTACATCCCTGATTGTAATTCAATAGACGATTTAAAAAAATGTGCCAAATTATTTCATTCAGGAATAATTTTAAGTGGAAGTAGTGCTTTTTTTGAGCAAATATTAATCCAAGAAGGATATACTATCAATCAAGAGAAACCAACCAAAAAAATTAACCAACCAACTTCTTATTTATTGGTCTCAGGAAGTACACACCCTGAAAGTACACGTTTTGCAAAAAAACTTGAAAATTCAGATTGTCCCTTATTGCTTTTCCCCGATTCTTTACTAACCAAAGAAACTAATGAAAGCAAATTAACTGAATGGGTAAAAAAACTAGTACTAATATTCGAAAAAAAACAAAAAGTAATCCTAAGAACATCAAATACAATTATTCAATTTGAAAACAGCTCAAAAATCTTAAAAAACAGAATGAGCCACATACTCCAAAAACTCTTACGATTAACCGAAATCAACGAATTGTATATTGAAGGTGGTGCAACGGCTTATGATATATTACAAAAGTTAAACTGGTATGATTTTATTCCTATTGCTGAGTTAGCTCCAGGTGTAATTAGAATGCAACTTGTCAGTGATAATACAAAATTTATTACTATAAAACCTGGAAGTTATCAATGGCCTGAAAAATTACTACAATAATCAAAAAAGTATTTCATATTACCTTCTTTAAAGCTTCAATATTATTAGTATTTTTGAAGAAATATCAAACCCAAATTGAAAACCACTTATACGTATCAGATTTATTCTAGCGCCAACCAACTTCCTGAAAGCTGGGACAAATTAGCCATTGCTACCATTTTCTTATCGAAAGAATATCTTGTAATTCTCGAGAAATCGGCTCCAGAAAATATGAGCTGCCATTTCATTGGGATTTTTAAAAAGGAGATTTTAGTTGGAATTGCGGTTTCTCAATTTGTAGATTTAAACCAGCTGGAATCTTTTGGAGATCGTGACAAATGCATCAAGTCTTGGATTCGCAATAGTGTATTCAAAAATTTCTGTTCCCATATTTTATTGATTGGCAACAATACCCTGACGGGTCAGAACGCTTTTATAATTTCAGAAAATGCCAATACAACTGAAGTTCTAAAAACATTAAAAAAAGCCGTTTTAGGCCTTAAAGAAATTTTCAAAAATCAAGGCAAAAAAGTTCATATGTGTGGGTTAAAAGATTTTTGCGAAGAGGAATTAAGTCACTTTAAAATCCCTGAATTCGATCCCTATTTGCGATTTTCTACGCAACCTAATATGATTTTTAACGTTCGAGACAATTGGAAAAAAGAAGACGATTATGTAGCTGCCTTATCTAAAAAATACAGAGATCAATACAAACGAGCCAGAAAAAAAGCAACAGATCTAGTTAAAAAACAATTGTCTTTGGAAGAAATCAAAGACCAAGAAGAAGTGATTTATGATTTGTATTACCATGTAGCCAAAAGTGCTCCGTTCAATACTTTTTTCTTGCCTAAAAATCACTTTGCTGTTTTTAAAGAGCAACTACAAGAGAATTTCTTGTTTTATGGCTATTTTGATAATGAAAAATTAATTGGTTTCAATACCTTGATTAAAAACGGAACAGATTTAGACACCTACTTTTTAGGCTATGACGATAGCATTCAAAGAGAGAAAATGCTGTATTTGAATATGTTGTACGACATGATTGGATATGCCATCAAGGAGCAATTCAAAAGCATTATTTTCGCTCGAACTGCACTAGAAATCAAAAGTTCTGTTGGTGCAAAACCACTCAAAATGCATGGTTTAATGTCTCACAACAACAAACTTATCAATAGACGTCTTGATTTCTTTTTCCGTTACTTAGAGCCTGAGACCATTTGGAAAGAGCGGCATCCTTTTCAGGATTAAGTTTTTTTGATTTTGCCGCTAAGGCACTAAGGCGTAAAGTATTTTTTTTACCTCTGATTAGCTGTAATTAGTTTTGAAATTAGATTTACGTCAGTTCGAGTGATTTTCTCTCGAAACTTCGAGAAGAAAATTGTCCTTCGACTTGGCTCAGGATGACAGAACAAGTACAATTGAACTACAAATTATCAATCTCTTCCTGAACAATTTCCCAGTCCAAAAGCAATTGTTCCAAGTCGGCTTTCTTTTTGTTATAGGCCGTAAAAAAAGAAGCGTCTTCAATATGTTTGTCGTAATTAGACGCTAACATTTTATCGTCGTATTGAATGTCTTTTTCTAATTGTTGGATTTGACTTTCAATTTTGCTCAATTTATTTTGAAGCGTTTTTCCTTTTTTCTGGTCTTCGTAAGATACCTTTTTATTTTCTTTAGGCGCTTCTTTTTTAGCGATGTCTTTTTTCTCCACTTCACGCATATTTTCTAGATTGCGCTGCTCTAAGAAAAAATTAATATCTCCTAAATATTCTTTTATTTTCTGATCTTTGAATTCGTACACAATATTAGACATGCCTTGCAAGAAATCCCTATCGTGAGAAACCAATAACAGCGTTCCTCCAAATTTTTGCAAAGCGGCTTTCAATACATTCTTCGATTTGATGTCCAAGTGATTTGTTGGCTCATCCATCAGCAAGACATTGATAGGTTGCAATAATAATTTACACAACGCCAAACGGTTTCTTTCGCCTCCTGAAAGCACTTTTACCTTCTTTTCGACATCATCACCACGAAATAAGAAAGAACCCAGCATATCGCGTACTTTAGAACGATTTGTGTCCATGGCAGCATCTTCCATGGTTTGCAACAAGGTAATTTCACCATCCAAATACTCCGCTTGATTTTGTGCAAAATACCCCAACTGTACATTATGGCCTAATTTAATCGTGCCTTCGTATTCGAATTCGTTGACAATGGCTTTAATAAAAGTCGATTTTCCTTGTCCATTTTGACCTACAAAAGCAATTTTACTTCCGCGTTCCACTAATAAATTAATGTCTTTTAAAATGGTTTTATCGCCGTAGCTTTTGGTTACATTTTCAGCCTCCACTACTACTCTACCCGGTTCCTTTGAAACAGGAAAAGAAATATTCATGACCGAATTATCATCTTCGTCCACTTCGATGCGTTCTACTTTATCTAATTTTTTGATTAACGATTGTGCCATCGAAGCTTTCGAAGCTTTGGCACGAAACTTTTCAATCAATTTTTCTGTTTCTTCAATTTTTTTAGCCTGATTTTTTTGGGTAGCCAATTGCTTTTCGCGAATTTCATGACGCAATTCTAAATATTGCGAATACGGTTTGTTGAAATCGTAGGCTTTTCCTAACGAAATTTCGATAGTTCTATTGGTTACATTATCCAAGAACATTTTATCGTGCGAAACAATCACTACAACCCCAGGAAAATTGCGCAAAAATCCTTCTAACCAAATGATACTTTCTATATCCAAGTGATTCGTTGGCTCATCCAGTAGTAAAATATCATTGGATTGCAATAATAATTTAGCCAACTCAATACGCATTCTCCAACCTCCAGAGAAAGTCTCCGTTTGATTATTGAAAACCTCTCTTTTAAAACCCAATCCCAACAGAATTTTTTCGGTATCGCCTACATAATTGTAGCCGCCTAACAATTCAAAACGGTGGGTATAATCAGATAAATCTTCGATAATTTGGGAGTATTCTTCACTTTCATAATCAGTTCGAGTGACCAATTGATGATTGATTTCTTCTAGCTTTTTTTCGACAATTTTAATCTCGGTAAACGCTTCATACGCTTCTTCCAAAACCGTTCTTCCTTGTTCAAAATCGATGTCTTGACGAAGAAAACCCATCTTGATTTCTTTTTCTTGGGCGATACTTCCTGAATCTGGAGCAAAATCGCGCGCTAAGATTTTTAGCATGGTCGATTTTCCAGCACCATTTTTACCTACAAGACCTACTCGGTCTCCGGCACCAAGGCGAAAAGTAACTTCTTCAAATAAATAAGAACCTCCGAATGAAACGGATAAATTGTGTATATTAAGCATAGTTTGTGACTAATGTTACATTGGTACTTTTAAAAAAATGTACCTTTGTTAAAAATTTTTGCAAATGTTAAAAAAAGGATCCAAACTAAATAGTATTTTAACAGGAAGTTGTCCTAAATGTCAAAATGAAAGCATGTATGTGGATAAAAATCCGCTAC
>Ga0213920_1000613_pt1 | contig 25454 bp, 21 predicted proteins | sample McNCre1117MG_FD_161054 | JGI IMG/M metagenome (GOLD analysis project Ga0213920, IMG submission 161054) | Freshwater microbial communities from McNutts Creek, Athens, Georgia, United States - 11-17 MG | ecosystem: Environmental > Aquatic > Freshwater > Creek | place: USA: Georgia | collected...
ATACTGTCGTTTGCGCTTTGGCGTGGGGAGTGATTTTCACAAAGGACAGCAAGTAGATTATGTGCTAGGTGAATGGGCCGCAGCAGAACGTGAAACCTTGAACGAACGGATTACAATTGCTACAGAATTTTTAAAGAGTTTTGCAACTATTGGCTTGCAATTAACAATGACAAACTGGAATGGTAAATAATGTAAACAGTTGATTGTTAACTATTACATTAATTTATACCAAAGATTTCGCAACTATTAAGGAATCTTTTATAAACTATTAAGTATCTTTACCAACGAGCAATTCATAAACTAATTGTTCAAATGACAATATGCAATACATTCGATTAACACGCAGTGATGAATTCACTAAAAAACTTACCCTACGAGTAGAAGAATATTTCAAACAAAATAAAATGCGGAAATCAGGTAACTGGCGTATCTTATTGAAAGTGCCTGTTATGTTTTCTATCTTTTTCATCCCTTACTTTTTAATGGTTCTTGGAGTTGTTGATTCCAACCTCATGATGTTATTAATGACTATATTCATGGGAGTTGGAATGGCTGGAATTGGATTGTCAATTATGCACGATGCGAATCATGGCGCTTTTTCAAAATACAATTGGCTGAATCAAATCATGAGCTTCTCATTAGAAGTATTGGGCGGTTGTAATACAAACTGGCGCATTCAACACAATATTTTACACCACTCGTTTACTAATGTTCACGATATGGATGAGGATATTGATCCAATTGGTGTTTTGCGTTTTACTCCTGATGCACCTCGCAAAAAAATTCATCGTTTTCAGATGTTTTATGCATGGTTTTTCTATGGATTAATGACCTTTTCATGGATGACGAATAAAGATTTTAATCAATTACGTCGTTTTAGTAAAAATGGTTTGTTAAAGTCGCAAAACACAACATTAACACGTGAAATAGTCAAGCTTATTTTGACAAAAGTAATTTACTATGTCTACATCGGCGTGATTCCAATGTTGGTAATGGATATTTCAATTTGGCAATGGATACTAGGTTTCTTTATAATGCATTTTGTAAGCGGAACTATATTAGCATTTGTATTTCAATCAGCGCATGTAATGCCTGAAACGGAATTTATGACAAAAAATAATTACCAAACGAAAAATGAAGAAGAAAGTTGGGCAAGACATCAAATGATGACAACAGCAAACTTCTCAAATTGGAATCCTTTGTTTACTTGGTTTGTTGGTGGTTTGAATCACCAAATAGAACACCATTTATTCCCAGATATTTCACACATTCATTATCCCAAAATTGCTAAAATAATCAAGGAAACAGCGAAAGAATACGGGGTAAATTACAATTATCACCGAACATTTGGTGGAGCAATTTTCAATCACTTACGCATGCTTAATAAATTAGGAAAAGCTTAATTTTTCAATTAATAATACTTTAGCTCGAATGATTCATTCGGGCTTTTTTTTTCGTATTATGAACCTAACAAGTTTGCAGCTATGACCAAATCAATGGGTTGTGTGATTTTAATGTTATCAACTGAACCAGCAACTAAATGAATGGATTGACCTGACAGTTCAACCAAAGATGCATCGTCTGTGAAGGAACTATTGTAAGGAGTTTCATAAGCCATCTTTAAAAGATCTGCTTCAAACACTTGTGGTGTTTGCACTACTCGGTATGCAGCGCGTTCAACTGCTGCATTGGTTCCATTTTCAGCAACCTGTCGCAGTGATTCGTTAACTGCTATCACTGGAATTACTGCTTTATGCGCTGAAACTGCTTGAAACAACCGCTCTAATAACTCGTTAGAAACAAACGGACGTACGCCATCATGAACGGCAACATACGTTCCTGTACATTTTACCAAGGCATTTTTTATTGAATGAAACCGTTCTACTCCTCCTGCTACAAGTGTGTGTTTTATGGAAAACGAATGAAGTTCACAAAGTTGTTGCCATTCGGAAAAATAAGTTACCGGTAACGTTACAAGTAATTGCGCAGTTGGATCATAAGCATGCAATCGTGCAATTGTGTGCATTAAAATCGGTTGATTACCAATAATTAGAAATTGTTTCGGCTGCTCACTCCCCATTCGCTTGCCAATCCCTCCCGCTGTTATGATAAATGAAATACCCATGTTCGAATATAAAAAAAGGCCTTCAATATGAAGACCTTTTGAACAAAATAGTTTGTTGTATTATTTAATTTGATTTGGATCTTGCGCTGCACGATCATTGAATTTCTTTTGCCAACGCATCCAATATCCGAAACCGAAAAATCCCAATGCAATGAAACTCCAGTTTAATATGTCTCCTACGTTATCGTAAAATTGGAATGTCCATTGTAAAAAGTCTGCAATCGATTGAAATACTGTTATTGAACCCATGATCTTTTAATTTTTGGTATAAAAATAAGTATTTTATTTATTGAAGACTTTCAAAACAAGAAAAAATATCAGAAATAGCATTGATTTGCTCTTTTATCAATCGTTTTACTTAATTTTCAACTGCAAAACAAATCATGAAGCAAGAAAAACTTCCGCAAACACATTTGATTGAAATGGTTCAAAAAGCGCTGCAAAATGGGCAAGAAATTACTATTGCAGCAAATGGGTGGAGCATGTTTCCTTGTTTACGCCCAAGTGATGTTGTGAAAATTCATCCTACCCCTTTTTCGGAGTTGAAATTCGGGGATATCATAGCTTTCCAACGCAAACATCAACTCATTGTTCATCGGTATGTTGCACACAACACAACACAAGGTGATTCCTGTTTGCGAGCTGATGAGCCTATCACAGAAAAAAATTATATCGGAAAAATTAGCGCGTTTCAACGTGACAAATTACCGATGAAAACCATTGATCGACTTGATTATTGGAAAAAAATCATCTATTACTTTGGAAAAATGGCACGCTTTACAAATTGGATGCTGCTACGAATCCGACTTAAGTTGCGATAAAACCCAAAAAAGAACGCACATGAAGTAAGGAAAAACAATGCTTTTTCTTCTTTCTTCATTACCTTTGCAACATGAAGCATATTCGTAATTTTTGTATTATCGCGCACATCGACCATGGAAAAAGCACATTGGCAGATCGATTGTTGCAAACTACCGGAACTATTTCAGATCGTGAAATGCAGGCTCAAGCCTTGGATGATATGGATTTGGAACGTGAACGCGGTATTACAATAAAATCGCACGCCATTCAAATGAATTATAAATTTGAAGGGCAAGAATATGTGTTGAATTTGATTGATACCCCTGGATACGTTGATTTTTCTTACGAAGTTTCTCGTTCGATTGCCGCTTGTGAGGGTGCTTTATTAATCGTTGATGCCTCTCAAGGTATTGAAGCGCAAACAATTTCAAATTTATATCTTGCATTGGAACACGATTTAGAAATCATTCCAATTTTGAATAAAATGGACTTGCCGGGCGCGATGCCTGAAGAAGTTACCGATCAAATCGTTGAATTAATTGGTTGTGACCCAAGCGATGTGATTCCTGCTTCTGGAAAAACAGGTTTGGGAGTAGATGCTATTTTATCTGCAATTATCAATCGTATTCCAGCTCCAAAAGGTGATGAAAGTGCTCCTTTAGAAGCAATGATTTTTGATTCTGTTTTCAACCCATTCCGTGGAATTATAGCATATTATCGTGTTCGTAATGGTGTCCTCAAAAAAGGAGACCGTGTTCGTTTCTTTAACACAGGACGCGATTACAATGCAGATGAAGTAGGGATTCTTAAAATGGATTTAAGTCCGAAAAAAGAAGTACGTGCCGGTGATGTTGGATATATCATTTCAGGTATCAAACAAGCAAACGAAGTTAAAGTTGGTGATACCATTACGTTAACAAGTAATCCGTGTGACGAGCCAATCAAAGGATTTGAAGATGTAAAACCGATGGTGTTTGCTGGAATTTATCCAGTAGAAACAGACGAATACGAAGAATTGCGTTATTCGATGGAAAAACTGCAATTGAACGATTCATCGTTGGTATTTGAACCAGAATCGTCTGCGGCGTTAGGCTTTGGTTTCCGTTGTGGATTCTTAGGAATGTTACACATGGAAATCATTCAGGAGCGATTAGAGCGTGAATTTAACATGACTGTGATTACAACAGTTCCCAACGTTTCGTATTTCTGTTATACGACAAAAGATCCGTCAAAATCAATGATTGTAAACAATCCTTCTGAATTACCAGATCCATCTACAATCGATCACATTGAAGAACCATATATCAAAGCTCAAGTCATCACAAAATCGGAATACATTGGTCAAATCATGACCTTATGTATCGAGAAACGGGGTGAATTGCACAACCAAGTGTATTTGACACAAGATCGTGTTGAGTTAACTTTTGAAATGCCGCTTGCTGAGATTGTTTTTGATTTTTACGATCGTTTAAAATCTGTTTCAAGAGGTTATGCTTCGTTTGATTATCATCCAATTGGCTACAAAACCTCCGATTTGATTCGCATGGACATGTTGTTGAATGGCGAACAATTAGATGCGTTGTCAGCGCTTGTACACAGAAGTAATGCTTATGATTTAGGAAAAAAAATCTGTGTGAAATTAAAAGAATTAATTCCACGTCAACAATTCGAAATTCCAATTCAAGCTGCTATTGGTGCAAAAGTAATTGCGCGTGAAACAATCAAGGCATTGCGTAAAGATGTAACTGCAAAATGTTATGGTGGAGATATTTCTCGTAAACGAAAATTGTTAGAAAAACAAAAAGAAGGAAAGAAACGCATGCGCCAAGTTGGTCGCGTAGAAATACCTCAAGAGGCATTCATGGCGGTATTAAAGCTGAACGATTAATCACAAACTTATTTATATTAAAAAGACTGTTCCAAAACGAGCAGTCTTTTTTTTGTTTTAACGTGAACCAAGATCTAAAACAATAGTTAGTATTGATCAACGTAATCGTTGTTAAATCGTACAATAAAACAGAAAAAGTAAACTTTAAAGAGTGGAATAAAAATCAATTCTAGCAATGCAGATTATTTACCCGGGTTTTTAGTGATAAAGCTTGACCACAGAAAGAATAGTTGTGCTTGATGCAGGTAAAATAGTTTCCCTGGTAAATTGTGGTAAAGCTGCCGACTGACCACAATAATCTTATTCAATCTACTAACAAAACAGCGCAAAAAAAAGCGGCTACCTTTTCAGATAGCCGCTTTAATTTTCAAATTATTAATTTATTGAACAACTACTCGATAAACTTTATCAGAAGTTGTGTTTGATAATCGGATGAAGTAAACACCTGTTTCAACTTTTGACAAGTCAATAGACGTTGTAGCAGCACCATTGATCGCGTTAACTGCAGTTGCAATTACACGACCATTTGCGTCAGTTACTTCGTAATTGAATGTACCTGCGTTGTTAGTAGCACTTACATAAACCATACCATTTGTAGGGTTAGGATAAACCTCAATGCCAGCAAACGTAGATTCATCAATTCCGTTGAAATCACAATTACTCAATACAATTACAACAACATTTGCAGTGTCATCTGGACAAACACCATTTCCTGCAATGTAATCGTAGTTAAAGTTTCCAGGGAAACCACCAGTTGTTACCTGTGAATTATTAATTGCAACATTTGATGGATCGTACCAAGTACCATTTAAATCTACATTACCAGTTAAACCAGCTAATAAATCAATTGGCTCGTGTTTACATGCTGTAATTGTTCCGTCGATTCCTGCACTTGATGGAGGGAAAATTCTCACTTTAGATACAACAGTATCAGAAGCACAACCATCAACTACTTTGTATTGGAAGTTAAACGTTTGGAATGCAATACCAGCAGATTGGAATGTTGATCCAAAAATACTTGCATTAACTGCATTAATTGTTGAACTCCATACACCACCTAAATCGTTTCCTGTAATAGTACCATCTAAATTCAATGTGTCACCTGAACAAACATTTGTTGTTGGAACAGCTGCACCCGCATTTAATACGATTTCAGTAATATTAATTCCAAACACTCCTGCAGTACCTGTGAAACCATCATGCATGATGTAATAAGCATGGCCAGGAGTTAATCCACAAACTGTAAAGTTTGGTGCTAAACTTGTTCCACCGATAGCATTATCATTCGCTGCTAAGAAATCAAAGTTGTTATTGAAATCCGAACATGAAGCTGCATCGTATACCGCTGCTTGACCGTTGTAGTTTGTAGAAGTACAGTTAATACGAACACTTCCACTGTTTGGCGCGATAAACTTGAACCAAGTTGTACCATTCAAAGTAGAATTGATCCAACCTGTTGTTGTTTGAGCACCTGTAGCAGCTGGAGCAACATTGATTTCATCTAAAGAAACCGTTGCACCTGTATTGTTAAATGTATACGTTGTATTCAAAGCTAATGTGTCAGCACCACAAACTAAGTCATTTGTTAAAGGCATAACAACATTTACTGGACCAACATATGATGATGTATCACCATTCGCACAAACAGCTTGAACATATACTTGGTAAACACCACCACCTAATAACGTTTGGTCGTAAATAGTGTCAGAAGTATTTGTACTTCCAGTTGCAACTTCAGTTCCTGTATAAACATTATTACCAGTCATAACATAAGCAACATTGAAATCAGAAATTTGAGTTCCAACTGAAGATTGAGTCCAGTTCCATGTTACTTCTAATGAATCAACATCTGTTGTTGCAACTATGTTTGAAGGATAAGAACAGTTTGGTAATGTTGTGAAGCTGTATAAGAAACCACCTGAAACCAAGTTGTCTTGCGTACATTCAGAATAGATGTAAACATCATATGCAGTTAATTGTGTTAAACTGTTTCCGAAACTTGCATCAGAAGTGATTAAGTTTTGAGTTCCTAAAGCTTGACTTGGCGTTGCAGCAGGATCAAATCCAGCTGGACCATAAATCAACGTCCATGAAGTCTCACCATATAAACCTGGATTCCAGTCTAATTGTGCATCATCAGTTGATACTGTTGAGATAAACGTTGTGATATTAGGACACAAAGCATTGTAGAAATGGGCACATGTGTTTGCTAACAAATAAGCCGTATTATTCATTGAAACTGTAGCACTACCATTTGGAGTAATTAATTTAATTTCTGCATCAGCACCATAATCATCTGATACATTACCCATTGTCAAATCGCCATAAACATAATAAACTTCCCAATTTGATTCATTTACTATGATTTCAAAAGTGGCACCATCTGAAGAGTTTGCTGAACCATAATATGGAATATTACTCCACTCTATAATAAATTGACGATTAGGAGCCGTTCCAATTGATTGATAAAAGATTCCACCATTTGTAATCGTCCCTAAATCCTCTACATATGGGAACATTCCGTTTCCAGTTGCTGTATACCCAACCTGTCCTGTAAGTGTATTGAATAATACACCACCATTGTTACCAATAGTCACAGTTGAAACTTGCGTTCCACCAATGTTCCAGCTCCATGGTAATGTTAAACCAAATTCAGAATCATCCGTAATTCCTTGGATTTGAGTTCCAGTAGCTGTAATATCAACAAATCCACCTGTAGGACAAGCATTGTCCCAAGCTAAGAATCCTGGATCAGTACAGAAAGCAAAAGGACCAGCCCAAGCTGAGTTAGTTACACAACCTGCTTTCACATAGAATTGGTAACAAGAGTTAGCTGTTAAACCTGAAAGGATTAATGAATCTTGGTTAGCAGTAACTGTTGTTCCTGAACCTTGAGTAAATCCAGTTGGACCGTACTCAACTACCCATGAAGTTTCATTACCTTGAGCAGTCCATCCCAATGTTGCATGGAAATAAGAAACATTTGTTGCAGTTAATGCAGTTGGAGCAGTTGGTTGACCGATTACTAAAGTAATTGGTGCAGAAACTTGCGCATTAGCAGCTTGAATTTTTACATAATAAGTACCAGCAGCTAGGTTAGTTGGAATTGGACCAAAAGCAGAGTATGGGTTAGTTCCATCTGAAATAGCATAAATAAATGGACCTGTTCCACAAGATACAGTACCTAATGTAAATGATCCATTTGCTTGACCATTACATGAAGCATTTACAGGAACAATAGTTGCCAAAACTGGAGTTACATTAACTGTAATTGGCAAAGCAACTGATTGACATCCTCCAACAACTGCTCTTGAATAAAAGTTGTATGCTCCAGCTGTTGTTGTATTTGGCAACACTGAAGTTCCAACTGTTTCAAAAGTACCTCCCGTACCTAACAACGTCCCTCCTGTTGCAGCAGTGTACCAGTTTAATGTTGGAGTAGGTAACGTGTAGTTTACTGTCAATGTAATACTACCAATACTAGCCCCTGATAAAGACCAAGAATTAATCAAATTTAAATTCACATTCCCCCCAGCAGCACTAGTTGTAGGTGCATACGTAAATGTAGTATTTGAGCCTGTAGTTCCTGTAAACGTCGCACTTGAAGTTGAAGCTCCAGTCAATGAATAAGACATGTCACTGTAGAAAGTGCTTCCTGAAGTAGTGAAACCACTAAATACTAATGAAGAACTTGTAATAGTCGCTCCTGCTGGGATAGCTAATGATCCAGGGAAGTTAACATTAGCACTTGCTGCCACAGTGTAGTTAGTAGCAAAAGTAATAGTAGCTGTTCCTGAACTAGCAGCAGGTGTAACTGTCAATGGAGCACTTGTTGTACCAGTACAAATATTCAATGGGTTAACCGTAGTTAACGGTGTTGGTGGAATATATGAATTTACAACAACAGCTAAACTAGATGTATTTGACCAACAAGAAGTAGCAGCATCAAACGCTGATACATAATAAGTTCCAGATGCAGTTACTGGCAATGCTGTTGCAGCATTGTTTGCGTTAGACGATCCATTAGCTACCGTTTGCCAGTAATAAGTAACCCCAGTTGGAGGTGTTGCTGTTGTTAAAGAAGTACCTGGGGCACACGCAGGATTAGCTCCAGCTGTTGGTACTGGAGGAGTAGTTGCAACAGGTATATTTGAAACAACAATAGAAACTGCTGTTGACCATGTATTCCCTAATGTATTTTTTGCACGTAAATAATACGTTCCATTTGCATAAACTGTATAAGGACCTGTGTAAGCTGTCGTTGTACTTGTTCCAGTAGCTGATGTTTGCCAGTAATAAGTAACATCCGCTGGTGCAGTAGAAGATGTTGATAAAGCCGTACCAGTTGCACATGTTGGCGTTCCTGTAGCTTGCGTTAAAGCAGCTGGAGCAGCTGGATAACCTATCCAAGTGTAAGTAGTTCCTGAAACTGGAGTAGCAGTTGCAGATAATGTTTGATTAGCAGAATTTGATGTTCCTGCAGTTGAAGCTGCCCAACTAGTTGTTCTGTTGTTGTAATCAGCACTTGTTGCACCTCTTAATCCAACTTGAACAGTTGTACTTGTTGTGTTGCTCGTAAAAGAACCATAAACAACTTGTATGTAATTTGAAGTTTCGTTTAAACGAATTTGAAAGTTGAAGTCATCTCCAGAAGCTCCATATTTTCTGTAGCTTTTCCATTGCATTACAAAAACTCGGTTTGGCGCAGTACCTGTTGTTAGGTAACTCATCTCACCAGTTGTTGTGTTTCCTTGTAAATCTTGATTCAAGGCAGCAATAATATTATTGGTTGTACCACCACTTATTGCAGAGTAAGAACTTGAAATTGAAGTCCCCAAAGCGATAAAACCATTCGCATTTGCACTAAAGTTTGTGTAATTTGTTCCGTTATAATTGAATGTGAAACCTAACGGTAGATTAGTAAAATTGTCATCATCGTTGGTTGCAATTCCTAGTACAGTACCGCCCGTAATTGCGGTGTAAGTACCAACGGATTGGTTGAAACCATACCCACTCACCTGTGCGTTGAGACTACTAATTGCAGTCAAAACAAACGCAACGATCAGCGATATGCCTTTCCATTTGTTGTAGTTATTTTTCATAGTTTAAACATTAATAATTTGAATCGTAAATTTAGTTTTTTTTCTTGAAAACAAAAATTTATCAGTAATTAATTGACAAACACTTTAATGTACGCCAATTTTGAATGAATATTTGGTCACTTGTAGCGACTATTTTTTTGTTATTTTATAGCTTGATGAATGAAATATGTGCTTTTTCATCTGAAAACTCTATCCTATAATTGCCTGGTTCAAGTTTTGATGTGTCGATAATTGTTTCATCTGATGTTACATTCACCTCTAAAACAATTCGTCCTAGGGCATCTGAAATTCGTGCCAAATGATCAATTCCGAATCCCTTAATCGTAATGGATTCTCTTACTGGATTTGGATAAACCAAAACATTTTGTTCGTTTTCATAAATCCCAACTCCTGAAATAGATAAATTCAATGTAATAATACTGTCACAGCCATTTTGACTTGTCAATGTTTGCGTATATGTCCCACTTTGTGCATACGTTGTCCCATTCAAGGTGTAGCTTCCAAGTGTTACTTCATTTAATACTGTATTAGCCGTTTGATTTACAGTTACAAGAACTTGGTCTGTACCTCCGCAACCATTCGCATCTGTTCCGCTGACTTCATAAGAAGTGCTTGATGTTGGAACAAAACCAACACCATTTACAACATTGTTGTTCCAAACAGGACTTTGAACGCCCGTTGCTGCTAATGTTACAGTATCGCCCGAACAAATTGTCACGTCTGATCCTGCATTGATCAATGGTGTATTTACTGATACAACAACTTGATCTGTTCCAAAGCAATCGTTTGCATCAGTCCCAGTTACTGTATAGGTTTGAGTTGAATCAGGTATAAAAGGCGAGCCATTGATTACATTATTATCCCATGAAGGTGCAGTTGAACCCGAAGCAGATAAAGTAATTGCTGTACCAGCACATACTGTTTGATTCGTTCCTGCATTTACTTGCGGTTGATTTACCGTAACAACAACTTGGTCGTATGCAGTACATCCGTATGGCCCTACTGCTGTATATGTATATGTCGTCGTTGTATTGATTACAAATGGATTATTGTTAGTAATTCCCATATTCCAATTATACGTGTTCCCCCCTGTTCCAGAACCACTCAGCGCAATTGTGTCTCCTTTACAAACTGTCATGTCTTGACCTGCATTGGAAACAAGATTTGGTAATTGAGAAGTGTATAATTTTTGAATTTCACAGTTTGTCAACGAGCGATTCCAAAGTGCAACATCATCAATAATTCCATTAAAATAATTTCCTGATACACCTTTACCAATAAAAAATGGTAAAACCCCATTTAAAGCTCCTGTGTATGTGTATGTTGCTGACACTTCCAACACACCATTTCTGTAAACACGCATCACTCCATTGATGTACATACAAACATAATGTTCCCATTGATTTAATGCATATGGAGAATTGGCCCAAATCCAAGACGATTGTTGCTTATTTGTGCCAAAAGTATTGTTGCTTGCTCCTCCCTGAAAAAGCCAGATAAAATAATTAGCCGTTGTAACTCCACTCATCATCATAACACCAGCTGTAGTAGTTGGACGATTTACCCAAAATGATACGGAAAAATTACCTGAAGGAGTAAATTGAAATGAAGGTGTTGTTTTTTCTAAATAAGAACTTGTTCCATTAAATGAATATGCCGAGTTTGCCGTTCCATTTCGATCAGCAACTAATGTTGCGCCATAGTTTGTGAAATGATTCGCATTTGTCGTTTGGTCATCTGCATTTCCACTAAATGGCCAATAAGCTAACAATCCATTGGAAGGAACGTAATTTGGAACTTGTCCAAAAACACTGATGGCTAAAAAGCATACTGTGAATAGTAAGGTTTTTTTCATAAAATAAGTATTGTAGTTGCAACGAATATACAAAAAAAATATGTTCATCCTTTATAAAAAAAACACCCTATGAATATGTATGTATTTTTGTTTCAACAATTTAAATAAGTCGCTGGATTTGCTTTTATACGAAATATTCTTCTTTTTCGGAGCAATAAAAACAGTAATTTTAGCACATGAAAATAGAAATTTGGTCGGATATTATGTGTCCTTTTTGTTATATCGGAAAACGACATTTGGAACAAGCATTAGCTGAATTTCCAGATTTAGTAGTGCAGATAGAATGGAAAAGCTTTCAGTTGGACCCGTCCATTACACCGCAACCTGGAAAAGATGTTTACTCATATTTGGCGGAACGTAAAGGCATGTCACTTAACGAATCAACATTCATGCATAAAACCGTAGCAGATAGGGCTGCGGCAGTTGGTCTTCGATATGATTTTGAAAAGGCAATCATTGCAAATTCCTTGCGCGCCCATCAATTAATTCAATTAGCAAAGACTAAAGGTTTGGGAGACTTAATGGAGGAAGTATTCTTTTCAGCCTATTTTTGTAAAGGTGAAGATTTGAATGATGACAACACTTTGTTGCGTCTTGGCATAAAAGCTGGGTTAAATCCACTAGACATAAAAGAAACACTTGCTGAAAATAGTTTCTCAACAGCAATCAATAACGATATTTATGAAGCACAGCAAATAGGTGTTCGCGGTGTTCCCTTTTTTGTGTTTGACCGCAAATATGCCATTTCAGGAGCACAGCCAGTTGCAGCATTTATCGAAACAATACAAGCGCTTGTTTAATTATTGGGCTAACCAAAGTGTTGGATTGATGCGTTGCACCGTTCCGTTGATGACCTGATGGATTTCAAAATGGGCCGTAGATAATCCACCATCGCTATCTGATAGTAAAGAACCAATTGCTTGTTTTGTCCCTACTGAAGTTCCTACCGAAACATAAACATCTTGTAAGTTACTATAAACAGTTCGGTAATTCCCGTGTTTGATGATGATAACTTTTCCGGCACCAGGAATGTTCAACACGCTGGTAACTTCTCCTTGAAAAACAGCACGAACTTGGGTGTTTCGTGGTGCGCCGATATCAATTCCATTGTTATTGGTGTAGACATTTGGAATAGTGGGATGTGGATTTTTACCATAACCTTCTACTATCGAACCTTTCAAAACCGGCCATGGCAAACGACCTCTGTTCGATTCAAAATTCTTACTCAAAGCTGCACTTTCTTTCGTTTCAGTAATTACCAGTTTTTTTTCTGTTGGCTTTGCAGAAGTTGTTGCAGAAGTTGTTGTGTTATTTCCAGAAGCTGTTGCTTTTGCTTCTTGACGCTGTTGTTCTTTGCGTGCTTTTGCCTCAGCTTCCGCAATTTCTTTTTCAATTGCTTGTTTGATGCGACGCTTAAGTTCCGTTTTTTGGCGTTCGGCTGTTTTTAAATCAGCTAATAACTTAGCTTCATCTTTCTTCAACTTATTTAATGCTTGCTGTTTTTTTTCTTTATCCGAAAGCATTTTATTTTTTTCTTCGATTTTTAAGGCCAATAATTCTTCTTTTTTTTCTTTTTCTGTTTTAATCGAAGTGATTTCTGTTTTAATAAACCGTTGACTTTGTTTGATTAACTTAAATTGTTTGCGTTGGATATCTGAAACGCGGCGCAAGTAATTGTTTCGTTTGACTGCTTCAAAATAATTCGACGATGAAAAAATATACATCATCTTTCCATATTTATTGCGGTGTTTATAGGCATAAATCAACAAGCGTCGGTATTGTTCTTTTAAGGTCAGTACTTTCTTTTGTAATAATTTCACTTCTTTGTCTTTCGACGAAATAGTCAATTCGGCACCTCTAATTTGGTTGTCCACATTTTGCACCAATTCTTCGCGATCACGAACTTGTGATTCAATTAATTTTAATTCACTCAACGAATTTTGCGCCCCTTTTTTTACTTTGTCTAATAACGATTTCGTCGTTGACAGCTTTTTTTCAAGCTTATTTTGCTCTGCTTGTAATTGATCGCTTTTCTTTTGAGACCAAGCGGAACCCAAAAAAACAAGGCAACAAATTAGAAGAAAACTAATTTTCTTTAAATCCACACGTTTCATATTCTTCTGGTATTGTAAATAAAATTTCTTGTGGTTCATTGACTGTAGTACTTCCATAATCCAAATCAATCACGATCCGATTTCTTGGAGTCTTGATAACGATGTTTACTTCATTTGGTAACAAATAATTATCAATAGAATCGCGGGATAAATAATCAATTTCTATGGATGTGGTATCACTTGGACTATTTAGAGACATTCGTTTGATCGATTTTAAATCAGCTGCCAATTGGTAAACGAAAACAAAATTGTTGTCGTCGTTTCTTCGGTTATTACGCATGCGTTCGTTTCTATTTCGAAGCTCTCTTCTCAATTCCTTTTTCTTTACAGAGGAAATAATGTATTGAAACGGATCATTGATTTGAAAGTACTTTTGAGTTGTGTCAAAACCTAAGGGTAAACCCAATAATAACTCTTCCAAATTTTGGTAACTAAAATCAACTTGAAATATTTCTTTGAAATAGGACAAATCTTTTTGAAGTACGCATTTTTGTAATTTATTTGCAATGCTTATTGAATCTGTTGTGATGAGGGCAGCTGCAACTGGTAAATTCATTTTTGAGATGATAACATCAGCAAAACTGTCTTTCACAAGACGAATAGTAGTTTTGAATGTAACACTTTTAGATGTATCTGAATAAGCTGATTTTACTTTGGTAAAAAGAGTCGATGGACGAATTGCATGAATGCTATCCAAGGCAGCGATCAATTCTTTTTCTTTCTTTTTCTCCAAACGGATTGGTTTAACAGCTATTTCCCTTGGAGCGCAGGAAGCAACTTCCAAAATTATTCCAACAGCTATAAGGCTTTTAATAAACTGGTGCAACATATTGTTTTGTTTGTATTTTTTTATCTAACTCTTTATTTGTTGCGCCAAGTGATTTTGCCTTAAGCCAACTAGTCAACGCTTCATCAGTTTTACCTAATTGCGCCAAACAATTGCCCATTACATCGTATGAATTAGCAGCACTATTATCCAATTGCACAGCTAATTCTGACATCTTTAGCCCTTCTTTGTATGCGCCTTTTGCAAATAATACGACTGCTTTTGTCGTATAAAAAACTGCACTTTTTTCTGTTGTAGAAATGACCTCATCAATCATTTTTTCAGCTAACCCTAATTCGATTCCTGCACGTGCTAACCGCAATGCAAAATTATTTTTAGTAAGGTAATTTGTATTGTCTAATTCCAGTGCTTTTAAATAATTTGCTTTTCCTAAATCAAGCTGATTTAATAAAAAATAAGCTTCTCCCATTTGTGCATGAAATTCGGCTTCGGTAATTGGATCATTGGAAACAATTAAACTTTTACCAACTGCTGCTGCATCCAATGCTTCTTGGTAGTTACCAACTTGAACACTTGCGATTGTGGCCATCAAGTGTACATTAACCACTGCTGGAAATAACGTCAGGCACATTTTTGAATCAGTGTATAAATCTTTAAAATTTCGGCTTTCGTATTCCAACAACAGCACCTGATTCCAAATAGGAAACTTGTTTGCATCAAAATTCAGCGCTTGTTTATACGCCAAAAGTGCAGCTTCTTTTTTGTTGTTTTGAAGCAATAAATCGCCTTGAATGGCGTATGCTTTTGCATCCGTTGGATAGGACGCTACAAGTATTTCTGCTAATTCAAAAACTTCTGGTTCGATGCTATTTTGTTGTTCATAAAATAGCAACAGCACTTTCATTTTGGTGTCGATATCCAATCCTACTCCTTCAAATGCTGCTTTGAAATAAGTATATGCTTCTTTCTTTTTAAATTGACGTAAATTCAAATCGCCTAAAGCTAGATTTGCACGTGCATTTGTTGGATCATTGCGTACTAGTTCTACAAGCATTTCTTGCGCTTTCCCGATTTCATTTTTCTGGAAATAAAATTCGACCAAGGTGCCAATCAACGAAAGTTCATCAGGATAAACCGTGCGTGCTTTCAACAATTCATTCAAAGCTTTATCAGTGGCTTTGATGCTGTTGTATAATTCGTATTTCTGAATGGACAAATCTGGAACAACTCCTAATTGGTCTTCCATTTTATTCAAAACAGCGATTGCTTCGTCGACCTTGTTTAAGCGTTTCAAGACTTCAGAATGACCAAATAGCCAATCGATGTTTTTAGGTTCTTTCGCAACTAATTTTTTGAAGCAACTTTCACTTTCGGCAAACTTGTTTTGATTGAAATACATGTAAGCCAATTCTTGCGTGTACCAAATGTTGTTTGGATCTAATTTTGCTGCTGTTTCAGTAAAGGATGTCGCTTGCGTTTGTTCATTCAAATACAAGTGACATTGTGCCAATGCAAAAGCAACAGCATCGTCATCTTGTCGCACATTATAACACGAATCAAACGCAGCTATAGCAGCAGGAAATTGCCCCATCATTTTCAACCGAACGCCCTTGTGAAACGTACGCATGTAAGCTGTTTCTTGCGCAGTTAATTGCTTTTGTTGAACGGGTCGAACAGTGTTACAAGCAGCTAAAAGCAATACCAAAAATCCTATGAAATAGCGACTATTCATTAACTAATAATGGAATAATCACTTAAACTTAAATCACGTGCTAACCCTTTGTATTTTGAATACGAACCAAGCATTGAATCTTTCAAATTTGCATCAATTATAATGGAATGATGTTGCAAAATACTATTTTTAATAATAGAGTTTGTCACTACCGAACCTTTTCCTAATGAAACGTGTGGACCAACAACCGAATTTTCCAACACGACATCTTTACCAATATAACAAGGCGGAATGATGACAGAATTGAGCAATTTCGCTGACGGATCAACCAATTCAACTCCTTTTTCGCTGTCGTATTCCAAAACGCGTTGATTGGTGATGACAGTAACTTCTTTGTTACCACAATCCAACCACTCATCAACTTCTCCTGGCATAAAACGCATGCCCTTTTCCGTCAAACGGCGCAAAGCATCAGGCAATTGGTATTCACCACTTTTGATGATGCCATTTTCTACTAAGTAATTTAATTCGTTTGCTAATTTCTCGCCATCTTTGAAGTAATAAACGCCAATCATTGCCAAATCAGAAACAAATTCTTTGGGCTTCTCAACAAAATCAATTATTTCGCGTGCTTCGTTCATTTTGATAACGCCAAATGCACTTGGGTCTTCGATTTGTTTTACCCAAAGAATGCCATCGACTTCCGGATCAATTTTAAAGTTTGCACGGAATAGCGTATCGGCAAATGCTACAACGACTGGACCCTCCAATAACTTTTCAGCACACAAAACTGCGTGAGCTGTTCCCAACGGTTTATCTTGGTAAAAAATGCTTCCTTTTGCACCAAGTTTCTCCGCTACTTTTATCAATTCCGCTTCGATTTCTGGACCAAAGTCACCGATTACAAAGCCAATTTCGTCAATTGGTTCCGAGCACAATGCTGCAATATCTTCAACCAAACGGTGAACAATTGGTTTTCCACCAACGGGAACCAATGGTTTAGGAACTGTCAATGTGTGTGGTCTTAAGCGGCTGCCTCTACCAGCCATTGGAACGATTACTTTCATGCTCAATCTTGTTATTATTTTTTTCCTGTGCTGCCAAATCCGCCTGTTCCTCGTTCCGAGTCACTTAGTTCGTTGATTGGTAGCCACGTTGCTTGTTCGTGTTTTGCAACAACCATTTGTGCGATGCGTTCTGCTGGTTCAATCGTAAACGCTTCATTGGATAAATTCACCAACAAAACCCCTATTTCTCCGCGGTAATCTGCATCAATTGTTCCTGGTGAATTCAACACCGTAATTCCATGTTTGAATGCCAGTCCACTTCTTGGTCGAATTTGTACTTCGTACCCCAATGGTATTTCTAAAAACAACCCCGTTGGAATTAATTTGCGTGCCAATGGTTGCAATACGATTGCTTCACTGATATGTGCACGAATATCCAAACCAGCTGCTCCTGGAGTAGCATAACTTGGCAATTCGAAGGGCGAATGATTAATTATCTTGATTTCCATTAGTCTTGATTTTCGTCCAAGGTTACTGTATAGCTAATGTCCATTATTTCGGTTGCTATTTTTTCTGTAATTCCTTGTTCAAAGGTAAAAACATACTTCCCTTTTTGGGGGAATTTACGGTGTTTGAAATGAACTACGGTTTCAACAACTGTTCCTGATTTTTCACCAACCCACGAACCATCGGGACGAGCTAATTGAATCTCAATTGGTTCTCTTCCCTCTTGTCCTTTCGGTGTTTTAGAATGGAGGAAAAACCATAAGTTACTAAATGGATAATCCGTTGTTGTACGCAGAGCAATATGAATGGAATAATAGTTTGTTGTGTCTGGAATATCCACAATAAATTGCGGTTTTACCTGTTGCGTCCATTCGTTATTTTCAAACGTGAACGATTTGGTGTAAAGCGGTGTATTGCTACAGCTTGTCACCAACAAAAAACAGGCGAATCCGACTACTAATTTAATTCCCGCTATTTTCATTTTGGCCAGTATTTGGGCGTGGTGGTCGACGGCGCTGATTATTGCGCTTGTGATTACCTTGCGCCGGTTTTTTACCTTCCGCAGGTGCGTTTTCGCCCGCAGGTTTATCCGTGTTAGCTGGACGAGGCGCTTGAGGGCGTTGCGGAGGACGTTGCGCTACCGCTGGTTTTGCTTCAGCAACTATTCCGCCTTCTGGGCGAGGTCCATTTGGTTTCTTTTTCTTGCGTTTTTTATTCGAAAACTTGTTATCAAAACGATTCAATGAATCTTGTCCTACAACATTATCGTAATCCGGTTCTTTGCGAACAACTTCTTCTTCGAATGCTTTCAAATCTGCCGGTTTTTTACCTGCTTGATTCAGTTGAATGATTTCTTTTACGCGTTCTGGCGTCAAGGCAATTAAACCCGTCCCTACACCTGCAGCGCCTTCGTAACCAAACCACATTTGTCGTTTGAAAACATCGGTTTTGATGTGGTAAGCACTTCCTTTTTCTGTTTGTAATTTAGATTCGGTAGAAGGAAACGATTTAATAGCTTCCAAATACATGTCTAATTCGTAATTCAAACAACATTTCAACTTGCCACATTGTCCCGCCAATTTTTGCGGATTCAAGGACAATTGTTGGTAACGCGCAGCCGAAGTGGAAACAGATCTAAAATCGGTTAACCAAGTTGAACAACACAATTCGCGGCCACATGAACCGATTCCGCCCAAGCGTTGTGCTTCTTGACGGGAACCAATTTGGCGCATTTCCACACGGATTTTGAATTTCTCCGCCATGTCTTTGATCAACTGACGAAAATCAACGCGTCCTTCAGCAGTATAATAAAAGGTTGCTTTGGATAAATCACCTTGGTATTCGACATCAGAAATTTTCATTTCCAAGCCAATATTAACGGCTAGTGTGCGCGCTTGGAACATCACTTCAGACTCCAAAGTACGTGCACGCATCCACTTATCGATATCGTCTTGCGTTGCGATACGTTGTATTTTTTGCACTTCATTATCTGCTAATGAAGGCGCTTTTTTCTTCACCTGAATTCTGGCTAATTCACCTACTACAGAAACGACACCTACGTCGTATCCTGGACTCGCTTCCACCACAACAACATCTCCTACTTGCAAGGATAAGTTTTTTGTGTTTTTGTAAAATGCCTTGCGGCTATTTTTGAACCGAATTTCTAGTATATCAAATGGAGCTTGACCTGAAGGCAATTGCATGTTCGCCAACCAATCAAAAACTCCTAATTTATTACATCCACCAGAACTACAGGTTCCATTGTTTTGACAGCCACGTGGCGAACCACCACCGCTACTACACGAGGAACATCCCATAATTTCTTGAATTTGGGTATAAAAATACGAAATTAAACTTACGCTTTGTGAATGAAACGCATGACTTGGAAACACACTTGTGTGAATAACAATTTTGAAAAGGCGTTTCGCTCAAGGTGATAGTGCGCATCGTTGAATATTTCCATGAAATCAATCATGTTATTATTGGAAATAAAACGGGAAAATTTTGTCAAAAATGCTGCTTCTTCAGATGAAACGCGTGCAAGCATGTCTTGCGTGTAATTGGTCAACACGCTTTGACGAATCATGTGCAACGCATACAAGGTGAATAATTTTTGTCCCTCTTTGGTTAAACCCGCAACAGCATCGGTCCAATCGAGCATGGCGTTGACATCTTTCTTGAAACAAACGCGCATGAGTTGAATGAATAATTCACGGTTTAAATCAACTTCTTCTTGATGACCCAACAACTTCATCGCTGCCAATAAATCGCCCTCTGCACGTGCTGCAACACTCGCTGCTTGTTGATTATTCAATCCTTCTTTTTGCAATGCAACTTGCATGTTATCAAGGGTAAGTCGCGGAACACGAATCAATTGTGCGCGGGATAATATCGTCGCTAATAACTTATCTGTCGAAGAAGCAATAAGAATAAACAACGTTTTTTCAGGTGGTTCTTCTAAAATTTTCAAAATCTTGTTCGCACAAATGGTATTCATCTCATCAGCCATCCAAATAAACATGACTTTGTAGCCACCTTCGTACGATTTCAGTGCTAATTTCTTGATGATTTCCAAACTTTCCTCCGTCCCAATAATCGGTTTGCGCTCCTTGTCATCGATGCGTTGCAACCAATCGTGTAAATCAAATAAAGGCTGTTCGGCTAATTGTTGGCGCCACTCCTTCATCATTCCGTTCGATGTTTTAGAAATGGCTTGCACCGTTGGAAATACATAATGCACATCTGGGTGTTGTGCGGTACTCACCTTTTTACACGAAACACATTCCCCACAACTATCGGTTGCAGATTTGTTTTCGCAAAACAAGTATTGCACAAAAGCTTGAGCTAAGGGCAAAGTTCCATATCCTGCTTGACCAACAAACAGTTGCGCATGACTGATTTTACCGCCATTCACTTCTTGAATTAAATGGTGTTTTAATTCTTCTTGACCTTGTATGTATGAAAATTGCACGGGTTAAATTTAATGCAAATCATGCGGAAAACGGTATTTTTTTTGGAGAGAATAAAAATTCAACGCGACATTGTCCCAATTTTTTATTCGATTCGTTGGTTTTTATAACTTTACAGCATGAAGATTTTAATTGTTCGTTTTAGTTCAATAGGTGACGTAGTGTTGACAACACCTGTAGTTCGTTGCCTCAAGCAACAATTAAACGATGTAACCATTCATTATATCACAAAAAAAGCCTTTCTTCCTGTTTTAGTCAACAATCCCAATATCGACCGGCTCATTACAATTGAAAAATCTGTAGCTGAAGTCCTCGCAGAACTCAAATCGGAAGCCTACGATTATGTCATCGATTTGCACCACAATGTGCGGACACTACGCTTAAAACGTGCATTAAAAACGCGTTCCTTTGCATTTCCAAAAGAAAATATCCGCAAATTTTTATTGACGCAATTCAAATTAGACCGCATGCCAAAAGCACACGTGGTTGATCGCTATTTTGAGGCAGTAAAATCATTGGGGGTTGTCAATGATGGCAAAGGATGTGACGTATTATTAACTGCAAACGACACTGTTTCATTAACTGATTATCAACTTACAGCAAAAGGATTTGTCGCTGTTGCAATGGGTGCGCAATTTGCCACCAAACAACTCCCGATTACGCTCCTTACGAACTGTCTTACAGAAATAGAACAACCAATTGTGTTACTTGGGGGACCGATGGATTCAGATCGCGCTCTTGCATTGATGGAAACATTGCCCAAAGCGCGACTTATCAATTTGTGTGGAAAATTAAGTTTGTTGCAATCTACAAGCATGACTGCTCAGGCCAAGTTATTGATTACAGGCGATACGGGTTTGATGCATCTAGCAAGTGCTGTTCAAACTCCTGTGGTCAGCATTTGGGGAAATACTGTGCCCGCATTTGGCATGTATCCCTATTTTCCTGGCGATCGTTCGCAATTCAGTATCCACGAAGTTGCAGATTTATCGTGCCGTCCTTGTTCGAAGATTGGTTACCAAAGTTGTCCCAAAAAACACTTTAAGTGCATGAACGATCAAGACGTTGTGGCGATACAAAAAGATGTTAAAGAAAGAATGGATTAATTCTCCTCGTTCATAAACAAGGCTTTCAATTCTGTTGCTTCACTTGGTTTCATTTTACCTGCAAGAATCAAGGCCAATTGTTTTCTGCGCAATGCACCTTCGAATCGGTCGATTTCTTCGGCTGTTTCAGGAATCAATTCAGGCACTTGAATAGGTCCGCCATTTTGATCAACAGCAACAAAGGTATAAATCGCTTCGTTTGATTTGTTGCGTTTGCCTGTTACGTTGTCTTCCACAAACACATCTACAAATACTTCCATTGAGGAATTAAATGCACGTGAAACCTTTGCCTCTAAAGTTACTATGGATGCGTGATTAATTGGCGAGTTAAAACTAACGTTGTTGACATTTGCTGTTACCACCACACGACGGCTGTGTCTGTGTGCTGAAACACTTGCAATCACGTCCATCCAAGCCAATAATTGACCGCCAAATAAATTTCCTAAGGTATTTGTATCATTCGGCAACACAACCTTAGTTGTAATTGCTAATGTTTCTGAAGCTTTTCGTGCTAACATGCTGAATTATTTTGACAAAGGTACAGTTATTTCAACAAGAAAGATTAATTCCCCCAAAGTTTGCCCGTACTATTTCCGTGACACGAATTACAAGATCCAGATGTCAATGCGCTACCCATGTATTGTGTGCCAGTAGGACCAGTTATTGCTGGGTACAAACCTGCAACCGCCATGTCTTCTGTTGTGAAGAAATTGCCTTTCGCATCGCCTTTTACCGTATATTTCAATGTTCCTTGTCCATTAGGTTGCGTGTAAAAGTTGACCGTTACATTTGCTAATTTACTCGATGACGTAGCGCTTGCATAAACGCTTCCGCACACATTGAAACAGCCTTTTCCTTCACCACCACTTTTGTGACAACTCACACAATTTTGACCATTGTTATGTGATTCACTTTTATTATTTGCAGAAATATTCGCAACAGTACATTTTCCATTATTCTCACAAGATGTGATGAAAAGTGAAAAGAATAATAGTACTCCAAATGCCGAAATTGTGTTTTTCATGATTTTGTTTTTATTAGTAACGAATTGAATGCTTTTTTATTTTGCTAACTGACCACCCGTATAAATTTGATAGACCGAACCTTGATCTTCTTCCACTACGAACGAAACTTGTAACTTTTTCCCCAATTGTTGCTGTGAATTTTTGGATAATTGTTTCAAGAGTTGGTCTTGGAAATCACACTTCAACGCACTGGTGTAACCATCTTCGTTGTTTTCACCAACTACCAAATAAAGAATTGGTCCCTCGTTTACAAACCCTTGGAAAGTCGTTTCAAATTCACCTTTTCCATTCAAGGCGCGCATTGCTCGATCAATCGCTACCGCATGAAAACGCGCTGCACTATACGCTAATTGTTCTGTTTCTTCTTGGAATGGGGCACTGCGCTCTTTGGTTTTAACAACTTTTCCTGACTTGTTGTAAAACGAAATTCGGTCTACAAAACGATGCGCTGTTCCAGATACCTCGTCGATTAATTCTTGCGTTAAAAAAGGCTTGCCATCGTTCATATAGTATATGACTTTGCCGTTTGTGCGATCAGCGCCATCTGCAAATTGTTCTTCAATTTTTAGAATGACATTTTCTTTACTTAAGTATGCTAACACTTTTACAAAAGCACCATCACTTTTCATGTAATTCAAGGAAGTCGCAACATTTCCAGCTTGCTCCACAAGCGCATCGATAGCTACTTTGCGGTTCATCATGTCGACCTCACCTTTAAAAGTTACCACTATCTTCTCGTCTGTTCTACTTGGCTCAGGGTTTTTCAACGAATCGTTCCCAGAACAAGCAAGAAAAAAAAGAGGGATGATAAAGAGAATTGTGCGCATATTTTTTGTTGTATAATGAAAACAAGTTGTAAAAGTAACAGCTTTCTTAAAAATTATGACAAAAAACGAGCGTTTTTAGTTACTTTGCTTGAACAGTCACAGCAATTGATTGTTTATAGAGTATGGAAACAATAATTATCGCAGGAGGAACAGGGTTAATAGGTAAACAATTAGTTGCCGCGTTGCAAGCAAAAGGACACGAGGTTCGTTGTCTGACGAGAAATCAAACCATCGCTGAAAACGGATTGTACCATTGGGATCCTTACAACTTGATTTGCGATGAAAACGTATTTGAAAACGCAACGATAGTTATTAATCTTTCAGGTGCTGGAATTGCTGACAAACGTTGGACTAAGAATCGCATTGCTGAATTGATTGATTCGCGTGTGGATACCACACAAGCATTGTTGCATTTTACAAAAGATTGCACCAGACTAAAACAATACATTTCAGCATCTGGCATCATCTGTTACGGCTTTGATAATCCGACAAAAAAACACATCGAAACCGACCAGTTTGGAAAAGATACGTTGTCATATATCACCCAGCTTTGGGAGGCTGCGGCTGATACATTTGCTGCACGTTGTCCAGTTACGAAAATCAGAATTAGTGTTGTACTTGCAAAAGAAGGAGGCGCGTTAAAACCAATTGCTCTTCCAATAAAATATGGCTTCGGAACAATTTTAGGAACTGGAGATCAGGCAATACCATGGATTAGTCTGCACGACTTGGTCAAATTATTTGTGTATGTTGCGGAACATAACTTGGACGGAACATTTAACGCAAACGCGGGGAACACAAGCAATGCAGCCTTAACTAAAACTATAGCCGAAGTTTTCGGAAAACGCATTTGGTTGCCTAAATTACCGGGTATGTTTTTGAAACTCGTTTTAGGAAAAATGTCGTCAGTAGTGTTGGATGGTTTACAAGCAGACAATAGCTTGATTCAAGCGCAAGGCTTTGAGTTTGATGATACCGATTTGAAAAAGACAATCACAAAAATTTACGCATAAAAAAACTCTTTGCCGAAACAAAGAGTTTTTTGCTATTAATCGAAAAAACAAGAGCACCCCTACTCCTGTTACTCATTGAGTACATTTTTAACGTTGCTTAAACCGTTGTTTAAATCAACACTACAAAAATACGTACAGATATCGTTGTTTGGAAACAAAATATTTAATAATATTACGACAGCCAAAAAGCAATTATAACTATTTATTTATTGAATATCAATAGTTTACATTAAATATTTAAACATAATAATACGATGTCCACAGGAATTTCCGATCAATTAATTCGATTAATTCATTCCCTTTCGAAAGCTGAAAAACGTAGTTTTAAATTATACGCTACCAGAAATGCGTCTTCGGCAACAGAGATGAAATTTTTGCAATTGTTTGATTTCATGGATAAAACCCCTGATTATTCGGACAAAGCGGCATTGAAAAAATTGGTCGAAATAAAAAAAACGCAGTTATCCAATATCAAAGCACATTTGTACAAACAAATCTTAACGAGTTTGCGCTTGCAACATGCGCAACACATTCCAACCATTACCATCCGAGAATCGATTGATCATGCAGTTATTTTGTACCACAAAGGATTTTACTACCAAGCATTAAAGGCCTTGGAAAAATCAAAACAACTAGCCGTGAAATTTCAAAGTCCA